>ENA-ORXD01001243-ORXD01001243.1-sediment-metagenome-genome-assembly--contig:-NODE-1243-length-22599-cov-4.289051_pt1 | contig 22599 bp, 17 predicted proteins | sample MGYA00237862_ERZ511471 | MGnify/ENA metagenome assembly ERZ511471
CCCAGAGCTTAGGGCCCCGGTATTGATCGAAGGTCTCCCGGGAGTGGTCCCCGAACTTTTCCGAATTGCACAGTTCCTCTATCTGAAGTTGTTCGTAAAGAACGAATTTCACATCGTTGACGTCGGTCAATTTGTTTGCCATCTTGCATGTTCTCCAGAAGTCTTATGCTTTCCCTGTTCCCCGGCATTCGCCGTGGAGCCCGCGAATCCCGTTCTTCGCACGCCGTATCGTCTATACCCCTTTGATCCGGGGAGGCCGTTTTTCGAGAAAGGCGGCCATTCCCTCTTTCTGGTCCTCCGTGGCGAAACAGCCGGCGAACGCTTCGATTTCGAATTCGAGACCGACCTTCAGGGGCGCCTCCAGGACCTTGTTGATCGATGCCTTCGCCAGCGCCATGGCGACGGGTCCTTTCGCGCAGATCTCCCGGGCGAGTTTTTCCGCCGCCGGCACCACTTCCTCCTGGGGAACGACCTTGTTGACAAGACCCAGATCAAGGGCCTCGGCCGCCTTGATGAGCCTCCCGGTGAAGATCAGCTCCTTGGCCTTCGCAAGGCCGGCGAGCCGCGGCAGCATCTGGGTTCCTCCGCCCCCGGGAATGACCGCGAGATTGATTTCCGGCTGCCCGAGGAGCGCCGTTTCCGAAGCGATCCTCAGATCGCACGCCATGGCCAGTTCGCATCCGCCGCCCAGCGCCATGCCGTTGATCGCCGCGATGACCGGCTTCGGAAGCGACGCGATGAGATTGAGGGGACGCTGTCCGACCCGGGCGAGTTCGCGGGCCTCCTGCGCCGTCATGGACTGCATGGCGCTGATGTCGGCCCCGGCGGCGAAGGCCTTCGTCCCGGCGCCGGTGATGACGATCGCCCGGATCTCCTTGTCTTCGCCGATCTTTTCCAGCAGCTCCCCAAGTTCCCGGTAGAGGCCGGGATTGAGCGCATTCAGGACTTTCGGGCGGTTCAGCGTGATTTTCGCCACCTGCCCATCGACTTCAAAAAGCAGATATTCCATGTTTCGTCTCCTTCCGGTTTGGCGATTTCCTCTCCGAAATCACATGATTTTCCGCTTGCGGGCCTCGGCCTTCAACTCCTCCCGGAAATCGGGATGCGCGATGTCGATCAGCTGCCGGGCCCTTTCCCGGAGGGTCTTGCCCGTTATCTTCGCCACGCCGTACTCCGTCACGATGTACATGATGCTCTGCTTCTGGGTGCTGACGCCGGCCCCCGGCAACAGGCAGGGGACGATGGAGGACAATTCCCCGTTCTTGGCGGTCGAATACACGCAGAGGAACGATTTTCCACCCCTGGAAAGGAAGGCGCCACGGGCGAAATCGGCCTGGCCGCCGACGGCGGAAAACTGCCGGGTCCCGATCGACTCGGAGCAGCACTGCCCCGTCAGGTCCACCTGCAGGGTCGCGTTCATGGCGATCACGTTGTCATGCTGCGCGATGACATAGGGATCGTTCGTATAGTCCACCTGGTAGGAGGCCACTCCCGGGTTGTTGTTGATGAAGTCATAAAGCCGCCGGGAGCCCAGGGCGAAGGTGAAGACGCTTTTCCCCCGGTTGATGTTTTTCTTCCTGTTCGTCACGGCCCCGCACTCGATGAGGTCCAGGATCGTGTCCCCGATCAGCTCCGTATGGATCCCCAGATCCCGCTTGTCCTTCAGGAGGGTGCACACGGCGTTCGGAACGCCCCCGACCCCCACCTGGAGCGTCGCGCCGTCCGGGATGAGTTCGGCGATGTAGCCCGCGATCTTTTTGTCGTTTTCCGTGATGGGGATATTGGGAATCTCGGGGAGGGGCTGATTGTCCTCGACCACGTAGTCCACGTCGGAAATGTGGATGAAGCTGTCACCGAAGACCCGCGGCTGATTCGGGTTGGCCTGGAGAATGACTTTTTTCGCGACCCGGGCGCAGGACTGGGAATTGGAAACCCCGCACCCGAAGGAGAAATATCCGTGTTCGTCCATGGGCGACACTTCCGCGATGAAGACATCCAGGGGCAGGTGCCCCCGCTCGTACAGGACCGGGCAATCGGTATAATAGAGAGGAGTGAAGTCGCCCACCCCTTCATCGATGGCCCATCGCTGCGCCGTCGTGACGAAAAGAGGGGACGGGATGACCTTCCCCTTGAGTTTTGGGCTCCAGATGGGATTTTCCGTACCGAACGTGTAGATGTTGTGCACGGCGATGTTCTCCAGCTCCCCCTTCTCCGCGCGCTTCGCAATGGCGGCGCACAGGGCCCTGGGTTCTCCCGGGGAAGGCGGGACCGACAGGACGTCTCCCGACTGAATCTGCTTTGCGGCTTCTTCCATGCTGAGTAATTTCGATCGATATTCCTCTTTGATCCTGCTGTTCGACATTACCGACCTCCATGTTCATCGCGGTTTTCGGGAGATCCCCCTGTTCCGCTTCCGGATATTCCCCCCGGGGCATCGTGCCCCCCTTTCGAGGGGCACGTCCACCGTCACGTCCCTAAAAACAGCTGTCGTCCACCTTGACGACGGCGGCGTCACCCTGGGCCAGGCCGCCGCAGATCCCCACGGCGCCCACGCCACCGCCTTTTCTCCTCAATTCATACATGGCCGTCAAGAGGATCCTGGCGCCGCTCGCGCCGACCGGATGCCCGATGGCGATGGCCCCCCCGTTGACGTTGGTCCTGGCCATGAGGGCCTTCCACTTTGCCTCGTCCCCCCCGGCAAGCATCCGGGTCGACACGAGTGGCATCGCAGCGAAGGCTTCGTTGATTTCGATCACACTCATGTCGTCAACGGTCAGGTTCGCCCTGTCGAGGGCCTGCTGAATCGCAAGGGCGGGCACTTCCGCCAGCAGCCTGGGCTGTCTGGCCACGCTGCCCACGGAAAGGATGATGCCCGCCGGTTTGATCCCCATCTTCTCCGCCTTCGAGCGTTTCATGATGATCATCGCCGATGCGCCGGCATCCAGGCCCGGCGCGTTTCCCGCGGTGACCGTGGGACTGCCGTACACCGTCGACAGCTTGGCCAGCTTCTCCACGGTCGTGTCCGGCCGGGGAAGCTCGTCCTCCTCCAGCACCGCGGGGCCGCCCTTTCCCTTGGGAATCGCCACGGGCGTCAGTTCCTCCCCCAGACGGAACTTGCCGGCTTTTTTCGCCTCGTCATACTTCCGCTGGGAGCCGAAGGCCCACTCGTCCTGCATTTCCCTCGGAACGCCGTGTTCGAGAGCCACTTCGCCGGCATCCTTCGCCAGGGAGTTGAATCCGACATACATGATCGGATTCAGGTGATCAACCATGACAGGTTTGTTCAGCCGGGTGCCCCAGCGATGCCCGTTCAGGACCACCGGGGTGTTGCTCATGTTCTCGGCGCCCGCGGCCATGCAGATCTCCGCCTCGTTCAGCAGGATCGATTTGCGTCCGAGATGGACGCAGGTCAGGGACGAGCAGCAGGCCCTGTCGACGGTGAGGGAAACGAGGCTGTCCGGCAGCCCGGCGTTCAGAAGGGCCTGCCTGGCGTTGACGTTGTACAGAAGGGCCGCTTCCGACTGGATGCACATGCCGTAATAAAGCTCATCCAGTTCGCTCCCGTTGAAATTGACGCGTTTGAGCGCCTCCTTGATGGCGACGGCACCGATCTCGGTGCTGTGCATGTAACGCAGCGCCCCGCCGAACCTGCTGAAGGGCGTTCTCACGGCGCTTGCGATAACCAGATCCTCTCCATTGCTCATGATGGAATTCCTCCGCCTTTCCTGTTGATACGTTCCAGCGCGGCAAGGGCTATTTCGAGTAGTCGTACCAGCCTTTGCCCGATTTCCTGCCGATTCTTCCCGCTTTGACGAGATGCCCGATGTTCTGAGGGGGACGGAAACGGTCCCCGAAAACCTTGGCGAGGCTTTCACAGATCGGAATCTCGATGTCCAGCCCGGAGAAATCGGCCAGTTCGAACTGTCCCATGGGATGACCGAAGGCAAGCCTCAGGGTTTTGTCGATGTCCTCCTTCGAGGCGACGCCTTCCTCCAGAAGCCGGTAGCACTCGAGGCGAAGGGCCACAAGGACCCTGGTGCTGATGAACCCCTGCGAATCCCTGCAGACCACGACCTCCTTGCCGAGCCTGTCGGCGAAATCCCTGATCCGCGCAACGACGCCGTCCGACGTCGCCAGCCCCCGCACCACCTCGATCAGCTTCATCATGACGGGGGGATTGAAGAAATGCGTTCCGATGACCCTCGACGGGTCCGACACCGCCGCGGCGATCTCCGTGATGCTGTACTGGGAAGTATTGGATGCGAGAATGGTTTCCGCCCCGGTCAGGCGGTCCAGCTTCCTGAAGACTTCCTTTTTCAGCTCGATGTTTTCCAGCACCGCCTCGACCACGAGATCGGCGCTTGAAACCGCCTTTTCGAGATCCGCGGTGAACGTGATCCTCTTCAGGATCGATTCCCTTTCGTTCTTGGAAATCTTGTCCTTTTTCACCATCCGGTCCAGGGAGCCCTCGATGGCGGACCGCGCCCTGGCAAGATATTCGTCCTTGATATCGTTCAGGCCGACCTCAAATCCCGCCGTCGCCGCCACCTGGGCGATTCCATTCCCCATGGTGCCCGCACCGATTACTGCAACTTTCTGAATGTTCATGTCGTTTCTCCTCACCAGATCATGTATCCGCCGTCGATGACGAAGGTCGCGCCGGTGATGTAGCTTGCGGCCTCCGATGCCAGAAAGATCGCCGCGGGGACGATCTCCTCGGGTTCCCCGAGCCTTCTGAAAGGAATCTTGAAACGCAGGAATTTCTGATGGGCCTCGTCTTCCTGCTGTTCCTTCGTCATGTCGGTGTTGAAAAAACCGGGGGCGATGCAGTTCACATTGATGTTGTAAGGGGCCCATTCCAGGGCGAAGGCTTTCGTCAGATGGGCGAGCCCCGCCTTGGTGGCGCAATAGTGGGGCGCCATGTTGGACGCCATGAATCCGAGGACGGACCCGATGTTGATGATTTTGCCGCTTCGCTGTTCCTTCATGGCGCTCTTGACCGCCGTCCTGGCGAACAGGAAGTTCGATGTCAGATTCGTCCCGATCACGTCGTTCCATTCCTCGGGCGTAACGTTCACGGTCTTGTTCATCGGCGCGATGCCGGCATTGTTCACCAGGACATCCAGCCGGCCGAAGGCGTCCATGGTCCCCTTCACGGCGTTCCTGATATCGTCCTCGCTTCTCACGTCAACGGGGATGGCGATCGCATTTCCTCCACGAGAGGTGATTTCGTTCGCCGTTTCCTCGATGAGACGTTTCGTCCGGCTGACGACAACGACCTTCGCGCCCACTTCGCCCATTCCGATCGCAATGGCGCGGCCCAGTCCCTTGCTGCCGCCGGTCACGATGGCGACCTTTCCGTCCAGCCTGAATCTTTCGAGATAGTTCATGAATCCTCCCGCATCCGTTTGTGTACATTCCCCGGCCGGCCCCTCGCGGCCATCGAATCGTCACCGGCTGCAAAAGCAATCCTGATACCAGACCCCGCCGGCAAGACGGGAACGTCCCCGGAAAACGCGTGTTACATCCTGATAACTTTGGAGTATTTTTTTCCAGCGCCCCGGGCGTCCCCTCCCCCCCGTGGCCGGGTGCTTGACAATCCCCGGGGATTCTGTTAGCGGAGGTTGTCCGAATAATGGACACCGGTCATCCGAATATTGGACGCCCGGAAGGAGGAGGAAAAGAGCACGCTTTTCCTGTCTTCCACGATGCCTGCGGGGACGGGGAACCACTTCAAGGGGACGAGGCTGCGTATGTTCACTTACAACGAGAGATTCGCAAATGTTCGGGAAACCTTGCAGAAATTTCTGAACGGCATGCCGGTGGATCATTCGACCCATGTGAGCAAAACCATCATCCATTCATGGAAGAGGTGCCGGGATTTCGGCGTGGACCCTTACCTGAGACAGGTTCCGGAGGGGATCCGGGGCAAGCCGCTGGAGGATCTGCTGCATCAGAACGAGGAATTCATCGCCACCAGCATCCCGTACCTCGAGAACCTGTACAACCATGTAAAGGGCTCCGGTTTTTCCGTGGTCCTCTTCGACAAGGAGGGGTTCATCATCCATATGATCGGCGATGAAGACCTCATGACCCGGCACGCGAGGGACAACTACATCGTCGGCACCTGCTGGGCCGAGAACGTCGTCGGCACGAACGGGTGCGGGACCGCCCTGACGGAGAACAGGCCCGTCCAGATCTTCGCAAGCGAGCATTACTGCAAGCTGGCCCACCGGTTCACGTGCTCCGGGGCCCCCATTCACGACAGCGGGGGAAACATCCTCGGCGTCATCGACATGACCGCGCCCTACGAGAGGGTTCATCCCCACACGCTGGGCATGGTCGCCGCGGCCTCCTACGCCATCGAAAACCAGCTGAAGCTGAAAAAGGCCATGGACGACCTGATGAAAGCCTACTGTTACCGGCAGACGATCTTCGATTCCTACGAGGCGGCCCAGCTCGCCATCGACAGGACGGGAATCGTCACGCTCATCAACAGGAAAGGGAAGGAACTGCTCAAGCTCCGTTCCTCGGACGTGGGGAAAGGGCTGGCCGAGGTTTTTCACGAAAGCGAAAACCGCCCCTTCATCGGCACGATCATGCACAACACGTCCATTATCGACAAGGAGTGCGTCATCTACCGCGGCGACGGCTACGACAAATACACCCTGACCTCCCTGCCGATCTACGCCGGCCGGAACGAAGTCATCGGCTCCATCATCACCCTCAACGGGATCAGACGGACCCGAAGGCTGGTGACGGACATGATCGGGGCGAAAGCGGGTTTCGAATTTTCCAACATCATCGGGGAGGACCCCCGGTTCATCGCGACGATCGAATTCGGCAAACGGGCCGCCATGAGCGCGTCGAACGTGCTCCTCCTCGGTGACAGCGGAACGGGAAAGGACATTTTCGCACAGGCCATTCACAACGGGAGCAAGCGGAAGAAAAGACCTTACATCGCCATCAATTGCGGCGCCATCCCCCGCGAGCTGATCGCCAGCGAGCTTTTCGGCTACGCCGAGGGGGCGTTCACGGGATCCAAAAAGGGTGGAAGTCCGGGGAAATTCGAACTCGCCGACGGCGGAACCATCTTTCTCGACGAAATCGGGGAGATGCCCCTTGAACTGCAGATCGCCCTCCTGAGAGTGATCGAGGAACGGAAGGTGACCCGCATCGGGGGATCGATCACGACGCCCATCGACGTCCGGCTCATCGCCGCGACGAACAAGAACCTGAGGGAAGAGGTGTCGAAGGGGAATTTCCGCGAAGATCTGTATTACAGGCTCAACGTTCTCACCATCGAGATGATCCCCCTGAAAACGAGGAAAAGCGACATTCCCCTGCTGGTCCATCATTTCATCAAGCGCCTGAACGGCATTCTGAACCTGGACATCCAGGGGGTGGACAGGAAGGTGATCGATGGCTTCATGGCGTATTCCTGGCCGGGAAACGTGCGGGAGCTCCAGAACGTCGTGGAAAGAATGATGAACGTCGCAACGGGACCCATGCTCACGTACGACCTTCTCCCCCCGGAAATCAGGTTCAACACGAAGCAGACCATGTACAGTTACGACAACGCCTCTCTCGAGGACATGGAACGCCGCAGAATATCCGAACTGCTGCAGGCCGACCTCACGAAGGACGAAATCGCGAAACAGTTGAAAATCGCCAGGAGCACGCTGTACCTGAAAATGAAGAAGTACGAAATTTCCTGAGCCCGCAGGAACCGGGCCTTGTCCCGTTTTCGAACGCAACGGATCGGGTCCCCCCGTCCGGCCCCCGAGGGGCGGCCGTCACTCGGAAAATCCTGCCGCAGACGGCCGCCGTCCCTCCCCGCGGAGAAATCGGCAAGACACCCGGATGAAGGCGTCTTTTACGGCGCCGCCGCCGTCTCCCGCCGCCCCGCCCGAACGATGTGGTACGGTGTTTGCTTGGCTCGGCGGAAAACCGCCCCGTCGATGTGCGGCCGGACAGGGCTTCCCTCGTTCGGAAGAACAAAACAACGATGCGGAAAGGAGGGTTCCTTCGATGGGAGGGCCTTTAGAGGGATTGAAGATTCTGGATTTCACGTCGCTTCTTCCGGGACCGTATGCAACGATGTACCTTTGCGACATGGGGGCTTCCGTGCTCAAGGTGTGCTCCCCGAAAAGGCTCGACCTGGCGGACATTACGCCGCCGTTCATCAACGGAACGAAACTGTCGGCGACAACGGCCTTTCTGGGACGGGGCAAACGTTCGATCAGCCTGAACCTGAAGGATCCCCGGGCGATCCGCATCGTCCACCGGCTGGTCGCCGATTACGACGTCGTCGTGGAGCAGTTCCGCCCCGGCGTCATGTCGAAGCTCGGCCTCGGCTACGAGGATCTCGGCAAAACGAACCCGGCCCTGATCTACTGCTCCATCACGGGCTACGGCCAGACGGGGCCGTTGAACGCGAAGGCCGGACACGACATCAACTACCTGGCCCGGTCCGGGCTCATGTCCTATTCGGGAAGGAAGGAATCGGGACCGGTCCTCACGGGCATGCAGATCGCGGACGTCGCGTCGGGATCCCACAACGCGGTCATCGGGATCCTGGCCGCCGTGATCGGCAGGAACCAAACGGGCAAGGGCCAGCACATCGATATATCCATGACCGACGGCGCCCTGGCGTTCAACTCATACTACGGCGCCGGGTTCCTGACGGACGGCGCGGACCCCGAGCGGGAAGGCAACTGGCTGAACGGGGGGAGCCTCTACGACTTTTACGAAACGAAAGACGGGCGGTACATCAGCTTCGGCGGGCTCGAACCGCAGTTCTTCGAGGCCTTCTGCACCGCCGTCGGCCGTCCCGATCTGATTCCGGGGGGCGTGGTGACGGAAGACATCTCCCGGATCAAACCGGAAATCAGGGAGATCGTCCGATCCCGGACGCAGGAGGAGTGGACCCGTGTCTTTCAGGACGTGGATGCCTGCGTCGAACCGGTCCTGAGCGTTTCGGAGGCGCTCGGCGACGCGCATGCCCGGTCACGGGGTCTCGTGATCGAGGTGGCCCTCCCCTCGGGCGAAAAAATCCGCCAGATCGCAAATCCGATCAAGTTTTCCGGAACGCCCCAGACTTACGGGAACGCCGGCGTTCCGGGAGGACCGCACACGAAAGAGGTCGTCCTGGAACTGGGGCATTCGGAGGAGTCGTACCGGGAACTGGAGCGGGAGGGCGTGTTCGGCTAGCCTAAGGAGGCGGCGGATGCCGTTCCTCCGGCCGGAGGGACGGCATCCGCCTCAGGACATGTTCCAGACAGGGTCCGGTACCGTCATTCGACAATCTTCGCCAGTTTCTTCGCGTATTTCATTTTTTCATTCAATTTTCCGAGCCGCTGGTACATGATCCTCTGGCTCTGGGGGGAACCGGCGCCGTGCATGCTCTCCACGAGGGCCGTCCCGCCGGTCATCGTTTCCACCAGGCGCAGGATCTTCATCCGGTTTTCAGTGGAGACCCCCTCCACCCCGGCCATGTACTTCTCCACGAGTTTCCCGATCTCGGGACTCCTCAGGTCCCTTTCGAAAGGCAGGGTCGCCATGATGCCGCCCGCGACATCGTGGGCCAGGCGGGAGATTTCGTAGATGTTCCGGGTGATGTTGTGTTTCGTGCAGTTGGCCAGGAGGGGATCGGGATAGTAGGCCCCGCTTTTCGTCCGCGATCCCATGGCGGAACAGGCCACCGACCCCGCGTAGACCGTTTCGGCGAGATGCATCATCTCGATGAGCTTGTCCTTCACGTGGGAAGCGCCGAGGGTGCCCTGATACTGCGAGGCGAGGGCCGACGCGCCGATGATGATGTCCGAGACCCCGCCCTTGCATCCGCCGTAGTTCTGCCGGTGGAGCGTGGCGAAACGCTCGACGAGAATGCCCGTGAAGTCGGTCTCCCCGCACAGGAACACCCGTTCCCAGGGCACAAAGACGTTTTCGAAAACCACCAGGGCTTCACCGCCGACCATGCCGTACTCGGGATTGCCGGCGTCGATGCCGCACTCCTGTTTCCGTTCTTCGTTGGTCTGACGTCCGAAGATCAGGGTGATTCCCTTCGCGTTGAGAGGAATGGCCGCCGCGACGGCGTAGTTCTCGTCGCCGGGCCCCATGTTCTGGGTGGGAAGGATCATGATCTCATGGCTGTTCACGGCGCCCGTCTGGTGGGCTTTCGCGCCGCTGATCACCACGCCGTCTTCCCGTTTCTCCACGATCCGGGTGAAAAGATCGGGATCGGCCTGCTCGCCGGGCCGCTTGGAACGGTCGCCCTTGGGATCGGTCATGCCGCCGACGAGCATGAAGTTCTCTTCCTGGATCCTCCGGAGGTAGTTTTCGAACCGTTTGAAATAGTTCGTGCCGTGTTTCTCGTCGACTTCGTAAGTGGTCATGTACAGGGCGTTGAGGGCGTCGAAACCGACGCAGCGCTGGAAGCAGCTCCCCGTTTCGTGGGCCAGGAGCCGGAGCATCTGCACCTTCTTGATGAGATCGTCCACCGACTGATGGATGTGGGTGAACCGGTTGATCTTCCTGCCTGTCAGATGGCTGGTGGCAAGCATGAGATCCTCGTGCTCCGGCCGAAGGGCCATTTCGTAGGTCTTGGCGGCCGAATTGATATGGGGGATAAAAGCGGGATGAATCGTGACGTCGTCCACTTTCGACCCGTTGTAGTAGACGTTCAGCTTCTGATCCCTCAGACTCCTGACGTAATCTTCCTTGGTTCTGATCATGAGACACCTCGCTGGCCGTTTTTGCATGACATCAATCGATCGACGACCTCCCGGGGATCGAGGCCGTCGCTCCTGACCGAAACGATGTTCCACTTCGCCCCTTCTTCCCGCTCCAGGTCACGCTCCTTGCACGCCTTCTCACACCCGTTGACGATAAGGATCGCCTCGAAGGGGGGATCGGCGAGGGTCACCCATTCGATCTTTCCCGTCGCCGCATCCCGGATTTCCCGCCAGTACCGGACGCGGTCGTAGGCGGAATCGCAGCCCCCGCAGTACTTGAGGGCTACCCGTCTTTTCCCCTTCATCCTCGACGAACCCGCGAAAAGTTAAAAAACGCCTTTTTCGAACGGCAATGGCGAAAGCCCCGGGTACGGGACGCCCGAATCCCGAGAAACGAGGGGCACGGGGAAGCGCGCCGCAGGAACGGGAGACGAAGGGCGGTCCGACCTTCTGCGACCTGGAATCCGGGCTCCGCGGGAAACATAAGGAGAAGCCGCAATGCCCGGTCCGTGAAACGGGAACGGTCCCGCCGGTCACAATCCTGCGGGGCATTGTGCAGCAATCATGCCAGTCTTGGGACAATATTAATTATAAGAATATCGGTATGGTATATATGGACTCAGGGAACCGGAGGGAAGAGCATCCGATTATCGTACGGCTTTTGTCTCATAACCGGACAATCGGAGAAAACGGGAGGCGCCGGACCGCCGCGGCACCCCGCCGGGGGAAACCGGTTCCCCATCGATTCGGCGCCTACCGGAAAAACACCGATGCCATGGACGGGCCCCTTTTCCGGAAAGCCTTCCCCCTCTTCCGGCAAAAGTGTCGCCCGAGTCCGATGACAACTTCAGACGGAATCGAATTGCGATAAAAGCGATCCTGCCGCAAGCTATATGCAAGGATAGTGTCCCATGGCGTTGTCAACGTCCCGGAGCCGCGATCCGGAAGATTGAACGACCGGGAAGTGTCTTCGGAGGCGTCGTTCCGATGAAGAGGCGATTGAAAACACAGATCTCGTATTGACAGGAGAATTACATGACGACACCGGTACAGCAGAAAATCAGAGATAAGAAAAGGACACCGGAACAGATTGCGCAGATGGTCAAATCGGGCGACTGGATCAACCACGGGAGCACCGGCGGCGATTCCACGGTCTGTACGGAGGCGGTAGCGAGGCGGCTCGGCGACGGCGCCGATCAATTGAGGGACATCGAGTTCTGGATGCACGCCATGTACTATCCCCATCCGGAGCTCCAGCAGATCGATCCCCATCAGGAATTTCACGTCATCCATGAGTTCTTCTTCTTCCCATGGAACAGGAAGGCCCGGGACGCGAACAACGTCACCGACTGGGCCCAGTGGGGCTGGGCGTACGGGATGCACGCCCATCTCTACCGGTTCGCCAACGCGGTCAAGGAAAAGCGCGGGATGGACTGGTGGTTCAACGCGGCCACGCCTCCCGACGAGCACGGATATTTCAACATGTCCTACGGGACGAACAACTGCAACATCTTCCGGCAGACGGCCAAGAAGATCGTCTTCGAGGTCCGCTCCGACTACCCCTGGGCGGAAGGAGGCCGGTTCAACACGATTCACATCGACGACATCGATTACTGGGTGGAAGTGGATTGCGAGCGGTACCGCTGGCCCCAGCTGAACGAGAAGTCCATCAAGCCCAGTCCGGTGGAACAGCAGATCGCGAAGAACGTCATGAAGATCATGCGGGACCGCGACATCATCCAGCTCGGCATCGGCTCCCTGCCTTCCGCCTGCATCGCCGCCATGGCGGACGCCGGTTTCAAGGATCTGGGCGTCCACACGGAGATGATGAACTACGGCCTCATCAAGATGATCGAGTCGGGACAGATCACGAACGCCTACAAGAGCCTCGACCGGGGCAAGAGCGTCTACACCTTCGCCTTCCCCGTGGACGTGGACTGGTATTACAACACGATTCATCGAAACCAGGCCATGGCGGTGTACGACATCGACTACACGAACAACCTGAACGTCCTGACCCGGATCGACAACATGATCTCCATCAACAACTGCGTGGCTGTCGACCTGCTGGGCCAGATTTCCACCGGCTTCTACGAGAAGCGGCCCATCTCCTCGTCGGGCGGCTTCTTCCAGTTTCACATCTTCTGTGCCCAGTCCAAGGGCGGCCGGGGAGTCGCCGCGATGACGTCCCGGAGCCGGCACGGCACGCCGCGGATCGTTCCGTTCCTTCCGGAGGGATCCACGGTGGACGTACCGGCCCAGTTCGCCAACTACGTCTGCACCGAATACGGCATGGTCAATCTGCGCGGTCTCACCGGCTACGAGCGGACCTCCGCCCTGATTTCCATCGCCCATCCCGATGACCGGGAGTTTCTGGAGAAGGAAGCCCGCGCGAGCGGCCTCCTGCCGCCCAAATTCCCCGTTTCCATGCTGCCCGCGGAAGGGGGCGGGCGCCGTTATCCCACCTACGAGGAGCGCCGTAATTTCAAGATCCCCATGGGAAGCGCCGTGTGGGGCTATGACTGGGATCAGGGATTCCAGAGCGGAAAGTGACCCACCGTTTCCCCGGGAGGGGAGATCCCCGCCGGAAGCCGAAGGCCGTCCGGGCCCGTCGGGCAAAGGGAAGCCCGGTTTCCTTGAGACAGGGGAAAACCGTTGGAACACGGACCGGTGGTTTGAATACCGTCACACCACAAGGAAAGGAGATTTATCATGGCATTGGATTTCACCTTCACCGAAGAACAGATAATGCTCGAGGACCAGGTTTACCGCTGGGCCTCGACATGGCTGGAACCACAGATGGAGCACATGTATGAAGAAGACAAGATGCCCCCGGAGATTTTCAAGGAACTGGGGAATCTCGGCGTGAACGGAATCGTCTTTCCCGAGAAGTACGGCGGCGCCGCCCTCGGCTACGTGGAAACCCTTCTCGTCTATGAAACCATCGCCCGCGTCAGCAACGCCCTCTCCATGACGGTCGGCGCGAGCCAGACCCTGTGCTTCGACAATTTCCGCCGCAACGCCACGGAGGCGCAAAGAGAATATGTTCTCCCCAAGGCCTGCAGCGGCGAGTGGATCGGCTGTCTCGGCATCACCGAGCCCAACGCGGGCTCCGACGCCATGTCCATGTCCACCAAGGCCGAGAAGAAGGGCGACAAGTGGGTCATCAACGGCGCCAAGACCTTCATCACCAACGCGCCGGTGGCCCAGTTCATGACCTTCTACGCGAAGACGGACCCCGCCGCGGGCCCCAAGGGCATCAGCGCCTTCTGCTTCGAGTTCGACAAGGTCAAGGGCTGCAGGGTCGACAAGATCAAGAAATGGGGCATGAGGACCTCCCCCACGGGTCTCGTCACCTTCGAGGACATGGAACTTCCCGAGGAAAACCTGATCGGAGGCCTGAACAAGGGCGTGGCCATCCTCACGAGCGGTCTCTGCACCGAGCGCATCACCCTCTCGGGCTGCACCCTCGGCGGCCAGAGGGCGTGCCTCGAAATCAGCCTGAAATACGCGAAGGAAAGGGTCCAGTTCGGCAAGCCCATCGCCTCCTTCCAGATGATCCAGGAAAAGCTGGCGAACATGTACTGCGGCTACAAGGCCGGCAAGTGGCTGGCCTACAGCGCCGCCGCTTACTGCGACACGCTGGAGCACAAGTCCGGCGGCAAGGGAACGGACCTCGACCGGATGGCCGCGGCATCCCTGCTGTACACGGGCGAGATGGGAACGAAGATCGGCCTCGACGCCATCCAGATCCACGGCGGCTACGGCTACTGCACCGAGTACGCCATTTCCCGTCATTTCCTGGATCAGAAACTGTGGGAAATCGGCGCCGGAACGTCGGAAATCCGCCGCACGATCATCGCCCGCGAGCTGATGCGCGACGACTTCAAAAGCGGTCTGTAATCGCGGGAGCCTTGCATCCACCTGCATAAACGGGGAAGGCCGCGTCGAAAGACACGGCCTTCCTCGTCAAAAGCCCTCTCATCCCGGCGCACAGAGCGTTTCAGGCGTTCCCGCCGCAGGCCGGGGATGGTTCGCCTTCGCACGTCCGTGCGTCCTGCGGGCGGCGGGGGTGTCAGTTTCCGCCGGGCTTCTTTTCGTAGCTGGTGGGACCGTTTTCATAACCCACCGCCTTGAGCCACCAGGCGGGGTAGAACACGGGCTGGGCGACGCCGAGCGTCGTGTTCACGTACCCGTCGTTGTATTTGACGTAGAGGTGCCCGGCAAGCTTCCACCATTCCTTGAGCACCCGCGCGGCGATATCCTCCGAATACCGGGTCAGAAGGGCCCGGGCGCCTTCCTTGTCCCCTGCCTTCCACAGGGCCGCCGCCCGCGCTTCAAGCTCCTGCTGCGCTCCGAAGGCGTCGGCCTCGAAGCGGTCCCTCACCGCGTGGATGTCCTGGATCATGTAGGAATACTTGAGCATGGCGTAGTTGGCCACATAGTTGAAAGCCATCCACAGGCTCTTCCAGTCGAAGGACAGGAGGTCCCCCCGCTGGACGATCTCGGGCAGGGTCGTCGCGCCTGCGTAAAAGGGCATCAGGACGGCGGTGGCGGGCCGGTCGGGACCGAACCAGGTCAGGCCGCCGATGGGATCCGGAAGCGATCCCCGGGACTGGTTCACATAGGCGTAAACGCACCGGTAGATGTTGAGCGGCCGTTCGAATTCCCCATTGAGCGGCGTCAGGCGCCCTTCCTTGTCCGCCACGCTCTCGGCCTGTCCCTCGAAACGGTTCGGATTGCCGAAGGGACCTGCCGCAAGGCCTTTCGTCATATCGAATTCGGTTCCCTCGTAATTGTCCCGGTGTATGGAAAAGATGTTCGCCACGGCCAGTTTCTGATCGGGCTTGACGGCGAAGGGGTATTTTCTCGTGAACGCCCCTTCCACCCAGGCGGGCAGATCCAGCGAGGGTGCGACAAGGGACTGGGCCCTCCAGACCCTTCTCAGGGAGTAGTAGGGGTGGTGGAACTCGCCGTCGCCATAGACGCGGGCCCAGTCCAGGGGGCCGTCTTCGGGCTTCCACCAGCCCTTCTTTTGCGCCACGTCAAAGATATTGGAAGAGCACATCATGTCCTCGGCGTCCTTGCGCACGTCCCGGATGCGGAACTGGTTGGCCGCCACGAAGAAACCGTCGTCGGGCACGCGCTGGGCGATCCAGACGCCGTCCGTTCCGTTCATGTCGTAGCCGCACATCTCCATGACCCACCCTTCCTTCGGATCGGCGACGGTCAGGGTTTCGCCCGTTCCATAGTAACCGTATTTCTCGATGAGCTGCCCCATGAGCCTGATGGCCTCGCGGGCCGTTTTGCACCGTTCCAGGGCGACCCGGGAAAGTTCCGCCGAATAGAAGATGCGCTTCTTCGGTTCCGGCTCCGGGTGCACCTTGGCCTTGTCGGTGCACTCGCCGATGGAGAGCTGGTGTTCGTTCATGATGCCGTAATTGGCGTCGAAGTAGGCGTAGGTGTGGGGCACCTGGGGGATAAATCCCAGGGGCACGCTGGGCGGAACGCCCGGCGTGTCGTAGCCCGGCCCCCGGTCCTTGGTCATGATCCGCTGCGTTTCGCTCGCCCCCCACTGGGGTTTGTAGTCCAGGGCGCAGTTGGAGTAAAAAACGGCCCGAAGCGCCCCGGCCTTGTGGTCCATGGCCGGGACATAGATCATCCGGGCGTCGCCCAGGCCGTCGTCCGAGTGGGACACCATGACCGATCCGTCAGCCGATGCCGCCCGTCCGACGACCGTTACGGTGCAGGCATCCGCCGGGCCACAAACGGCCCAACCCACGACCACCAGCATCAATGCAAGGATTTTCCTCATTGGTTTTCCTTTCCTGATAAGGTTTTACGACCCGGCATCCGGAACGGATGGGGCCAATTCGTTGATTTTTTCTCTACCATGCCGTTTTCCCGGCGGTAAATCAAGATCAGGGAGTGCCGGCATCCGTCCGGCCGTCCTTTGCCCGGCAAACGCAGTCGTCTTCGGGAAGTCCCTCCGGGATGAAACGCCGACCCTCCCGTCATCGTCTCCCTGACGGGTCCCCCCCCATCCTCCGACATCGCCGCCGTCTCTGCCGGCCATGGAAGGTCCCCCGTCCGGTCCTTCACAGGAGCTTTCCTGTCCCATCGATCCGGCACCCGAACCAGGGGCCAAGCCCCTTTCCCGATCCGTGCCGCCCCCCCGCTTCAACAACGGTCTAACAGTCGACCATCGTCACCCCCAGACCGCCGGTGCCCATCTCCCTGTAAGCCTGCGGCAGGGCTTTCCCGGTCTCCAGCATGGCCGCAATGACCCGGTCCAGGTCCTCCAAGTGCTGCGAGGCGATTTCGTTCGTAGCGATAAGATAGGCGTTGTACGCCTTGACGGCGCCGAATGCATTCCGTTCAATGCAGGGAATCAGGACAAATCCTCCCACGGGATCGCAGGACATGCCCAGATGGTGTTCCAGAGCGATGGTCGCCGCAACCTCGGTGGTTTCCAGCGAGGCGCCGCCGGCATAAGTGATCATGGCCGCCGCCATGGCCGAGGCGACACCGATTTCACCCTGACAGCCCACCTCGGCGCCGGCGACACTGGCGTTGTTCTTGCACAGAAAACCGACCAGCGCGGCCGCCATCAGCCCCCTGCGCATGGTATCCTGAGGATACTTCAGATGGTGTCTCATCACATAGGCGATCGCCGGGATGGTGCCGGCCGAACCAAGGGTCGGCGCCGTCACAGCCAGACGCCCGGCAGCGTTGCCTTCGGACACTGCAAGGGCATAACTGCTCAGCAATCCCATGAAACTGTCCCCGCCTTTCATTTTCAGCGCCTGCCGGTGAATGCGCCCGGCCTTGCGATGAACTTCGAACGGCCCAGGCAGAACGCCCTCCTCATCGAGATTCCGGCGCACCCCGTCGTTCATCGTCTCGAGCACCTGGTCCAGCCGGGACAGGATGTTCTTTTCATCGACACCCATGACCGCCATGTCGTTTTCCAGGATGATCTCGTGGAGCGCTTTTCCCCGTTCCGCGGCAAGGCGGCGGAAGGCGGTCATGCTTCCATACGGATGAACGGGCTTTCCCCGGACTTCAGGCTCCTGTCCCTTCCACTGAAAGAAGCCTCCGCCGGTGGAGTAATATTCCAGCGAGAAGATCTCCACATCCCCGTCGCCGACCAGATGCATTCCCAGAGTGTTGACAAAGGGAAAGTCGTGTTCGATCCTGTCCCAGACGATGTTTTGCCGGCCGATGGTGAAATCCACGCCGTTGATGGCGGTCGCGTAAGTCCTTGTTTCGTCGGCAAGCTCCTCCATGAGCTTTGTGTTGCAGGTCTCGGGTTTCTGGCCGAGAAGGCCGGCGATGACGGCGCGGTCCGTCCGATGGCCTTTTCCGGTGCTGCTCAGGCTCCCGTAAAGCCGGGCCTTGATCGTCTTCCCCCTGGACAGTCGTTCCCGGGGAAGCGCCGACAATGTTTCCCTGAAATGAGCGGCGATCCGGATCGGGGCAATGGTATGAGAACTGGAAGGGCCCGGGCCGATCTTGAAAAAATCGCTCAGTGAGGTCTGAATGACCCCTGCGGGCGCACCGGCATAGCACCTGACCCCGGCCCTTCCCGAAAGGGCGGAGGCGGGAATTCCCCGCGCACACGACGGAACGCCTCTCAGCATGACGCCGACCCCGGCGGAAGAAATCAGCGCGACCTTGATGAAATCACGTCGATCCATGACAACACCTCCTTTAAGTTTCTCTGGAAAAAGGCTATTCCCGACATGGAAGCGCTGTGTGCCCACTACCCTATCCCGGAAGCGGTGACCGGAGCGATTCCCCCACTTTTACTATTATTGGCATATTTCGGAAAAACTTGAGCGGGAACAAACACGTCCCGGTTCTCCTCGACTTTTCCATCCCATCGGCGGTGTCATGAACGGTTGTTTCCTTATGTTCCGATTCTTCTTTGACACATCAGCCTCCCTATGTTACCAGATTCCCATGGGATTGTGCACCGGGGCAACGAAAATGCACTCCTTCCGGCATCAAGCGGCATGTGATCCCCCCACCGGGAATCCGACGGGGGGATCTCCGGGAGAGAGGAAAGCCCCGGCCCATGTGCAAAACCTCAGCGGAGGCCAAAAGACGGGCCCCCCCGTCGCGTCCCTCTTGTCCGTCACGTGTTGCATTGAATAAAAGACCGACAGCCATTGGTCCGCAGACCGAGATGTCACGCAGATACCAGGATTATTCCTTCAGGGTCGCCGAGGTCGAGGGCCGTTCGCTCACCCGCCTGATCGGCGCCGTCGACAAGGGAAGGGACGAACGCTCCCCGAGCGTCGTCTTCGCCGAATTTGACGGGGCGGACGCCTGGCACAGGTTCTTCCTGCAGGCGCAGATCGCCTTCTGGGAAACATGGGAGGGCGGGTCCATCGAAAGCGCCTTCGACGAGCTCAGGGAGGACGATTTTCGATTGGTCGACTACTCGGAGCGCGTCGGAGGATTGCCGCAGCGTCTGGTTTCGGCGGCGGCTTTCGAGAATGCGGACGCCCTGACGCATCTGCGGCTGGTTTTCGAATCGGGAGCCCGGATGACGCTGGTGCCGGACTCGCCGGACATTGACGGCGGTTTCCACGTGGATTTCGGCTGAAAAAAGGAAAATGAAGCAGCTTTCGACATGGGTGTGGATCGCGGTTGCGCTGGTGAATCTCGCCGCAGGGGCCGTCATCGGCAATACCTGCGCGTTCATGGCCGAAACCTACGCAAGGCACATGGGCGTCTTGCATCTCCCCATTCTCACGGAACGGGTCCTTGCCGTGCCCTGGTGGCCATATGGAATCGCCGCAATCGCCCTTCTCGCCGCCTTCCTGTCGGTCCGCACCAGGCCGGAAACAAAGGTCGTTTTGACAGCGGTCACCGTTCTTCTGCTGGCGGAGATCATCGCATTGACGCTTACCGCACTGGGGCTGTGCCTGCCGCTGTACATTCCGACAACGGTGCTGACGCCGTGAGGCGGGAAAAACGGGGCCTTCACCAAACGGCCTGCCCGCCCTCCTGCCCTGTCAGGAGCACGCCGCAGCCGACCCGTTCATAGGAATTTTCCGGGTCGACATTCATAACCTGCCGCTCCGGCACAAGGATTCAGCAGGATCCCCGCCCAGGGGCCCGAACGCAGGCGCTTCATTTTTTTCAATTGAAATTCATCATGTTTCTTACTACGCTTCCGGACACGAGGAGCTTCTCCTCAGGGTGTTCGATGCCTCCTGTGGATCCGCCAGTCCGAGAGGATCTTCCCGCCGGTCGGAACCCGGCCGTCATCCATGCAATCACCCCGTATGATTGAAGGAGTCCCGCCATGGGCATTCATTCTTCAGCGCGATCGCTTCACGGTGCCATCAATCGATATTGCCTCGCGACAGGGCTCCTTCTTCTGTTATCGGGCTGCAATGGCGGGGGGACACAGGGACAACCGCAGTTGACGGGCATCACCATCACGACCGAAATCACCTCCATATCCGCCGGGCAATCGGTTCAGCTCAACGCAACGGGCACGTTCGACAGCAGCGAGACCCGCGACATCACCGGGGAAGTGACCTGGAGCAGCTCCGATACATCCCTTGCCGCGATTTCAAATGAAACGGAACATCCGGGACTTCTGACCGCGATCGCCCCCGGCGAGGTGACCGTCACGGCCGCCCTTGAGGATTGCGAAACGGAAAAAGCGTTCACGATCAAATCGGCGACATGGATCAAATCCTTCGGAGGCTCCGAAAACATTGAAGCGGAGTCCTTAATTGAAACATCGGAAGGGAACTTTCTCGTGACGGGCAGGATCATGCGGGAAGACGGCGACTGGGATGTGTATCTGACAAAAATCGACCGGTTGGGAACCGTGCTATGGGAGAAGGCTTACGGCGGTCCCGGAGACGACACGGGGAAAAGCATCGTCGAGGTCGATGAGGGAACATACGTCATTGCGGGCCGGATCACACTGCCGGACGCCACCACGGACATCGGTCTGCTGTGCGTGGACCAAAACGGGGACACGCTGTGGGAAGAACATTTCGGCGGGCCCGATGCGGACGAGGCCGGCCGCATTCGACGCACAATCGACGGAAACCTGCTGGCCGCCGGTTCAACGCAAGTCAGTGAGGAAATCCCGGACCCTCCCGGCCGATCCGGTACCGGATTGCACTGGGACGTGTATCTTCTGAAAGTGGATCCGGACGGGAACCTGATCTGGGAGAGCACGTGGGGAGAGCGTTCGGACGAAGCCGGTCCATACAATGAAAAGGCACGGTCCGTCACTGAAGTTGCCGACGGCGGATTCATCGTTACCGGAACGACCGATCATACGGAAACGATCCTTTCCGGCACGGAGGAGGACAGTCTTCTATTGCTCCGCGTCGATGAGAGCGGGGCCCCAATCTGGCGGAAGTCGTTTTCAGGGGGGCCGTTCGTGATCCGGCGCGGCCTTGACGTCCTGGAAGCACAGGAAAGCGGATTTGTGGTGCTGGAACAATCGATCGCCACCGCGCCCGCCGACGGTCTTTGCAGAGTGATGAAGACGAACCGGTCGGGCGACGTGGAGTGGAGTCGCATCTGCAAGTCCGGAGGCGGCAGATGGAGCGGCTTCGGCCTGGCGATCGCCGAGGCCGTCGATGACAGCGGTTACGTCATCGCGGGATACGATTATTGCGATTCTCTGAACGGGAATATGGGCATCGATCTGATGAAAATCGATCGCAGCGGGGAATTTCAATGGTACAAGTGCTATGTGGAAGGCATGGGCGTTTCCGTTCAGAAGACCGGGGACGGCGGTTGTGTCGTCCTGGGGAACTCGGACAATGCGGGCTTCAACACGAAGTCCGTCACGTTGATCAAAACGGACGCGACCGGCAAGACAGACGGGGAATGAACGCCGCCGGCGGGAAACCGGTTTCAAGCGTCACGGACCGAGAGCATTGCAGGAGTCCCGAGCCGAAGCGCAACGCCATGCGGTCCCGAAGTTCATCAATCGCGGTTAAATCTCCCTCGGATCAATCCCGTACTTTTTGATGCGATACCCCAACTGGCGCGGGGTCAGCCCCAGGACCCGCGACGCCTGCTGCTGGATGCCGCCGTGCTCTTTCAGGGCCCGGACGATATGGTTTCGTTCGAGACGCTCGATTTCATCTCCCAGTTTCACGTCGCGCGGAACCGGCTCATTCACTATCGGCACCGGCTTCGATGCGGTCAGCGCCATCCTGAAAGGCAGTTCCCCCCCGTCGATGACATCCTTTTCCGCCATGATCACCAGCCGCTCGACGGAATTGGCCAGTTCACGCACATTGCCCGGCCACCCGTAGGCGGTCAACTGTTCCACCGCCGTCGGATCGAACCGGACATGGCGGTTGTACATGAGATTGAACTTGTTGACATAGAAATCCAGAAGAACGGGAATGTCCTCCGGCCTGTCCCGCAGCGGCGGCAGCTCTATGGGAACCACGTTCAGGCGCCAGTACAGATCTTCCCGGAAATTGCCCCTTTCCACCTCCTCCAGCAGATTGCGGTTGGTGGCTGCGATGATGCGCACGTTGACGGAGACGCTCTCCGAGGAGCCGATTCTTTCAAATCGCCGCTCCTGCAGCACACGGAGCAGTTTCACCTGAAGGTTGAGGGGCAGTTCGCCGATCTCGTCGAGAAAGATCGTGCCCTCGTGGGCCGACTCGAATCTCCCCACGCGCCTTGCCGTGGCTCCGGTAAAGGAGCCCTTCTCCACCCCGAAGAGTTCAGCCTCGATCAGATTCTCGGGCAGGGCCGCCATGTTCACGGCCACGAAGGATGCTTTGGACCTGCGGCTCTTATAATGCAATGTCTGGGCAATCAGCTCTTTTCCGGTGCCGCTTTCGCCCAGCAG
>ENA-ORXD01001244-ORXD01001244.1-sediment-metagenome-genome-assembly--contig:-NODE-1244-length-22592-cov-3.553364_pt1 | contig 22592 bp, 20 predicted proteins | sample MGYA00237862_ERZ511471 | MGnify/ENA metagenome assembly ERZ511471
GTTCCGGTGGGTCCGGCTGATATTCCTGAGGATATGCACTCCCTTCATGGCCAGGAGCGCACGGTTGAACCCGTTCTCACCGGCATCCACGATGACCAGGGTGCCCCCGGCCCCCTGCTTCCTGATCCGGCCGCTGACCTTCCGGATATCCGGTTCAGAGATGAGGAGTGCGGGGATGATGCGTACCCCGGCGTATTCTCCGGGCGCGGCATCCGGGACAACGATGCCCCCAAGTCCCAGCGCACCGGCTTCGAGTGCCATTCTCCGGACCGAAGCAGTCCCTGCAGGGCAGGGATGGACGCAGGCATCCGTCTCCATCATCAGACCAGGAACGCCAAAAAGGGTGGAAATATTATTTGCCCAGGTTGCCGTGCGACCTGATGCTAGGCCGGGTCTTCTCGGTTCCCCTTCCGCGGTTCATCATGCCCCGGCCTTTCCGTCCGGCACTGGTCTTCCCGCGCTCCGCCCGCCCGCGGTGGGCCGGGTTTTTGAGCCAGGCGAGGTTCCTGTCCGCCCGCACCGACGGGTGGTGCCCGTCTACCAGGATGACCTCGAACCACTTCTGTTTCCCGTCCTGGCCCACCCAGTAGGAGTTGAGCACTTCCATGTTCGGGTACTTCACCGAGGCACGCTCTTCTGCGATGCGCTGGAGGCTCTTGCCCGCGGTTATCCGGTTGACCCCCATCCGCGCTGAGCGCCGTGCCCGGACGTACCGGGGCTTCCTGCGCCCGCCCCGCCGTATGCGCACCCGCACGACGGCAACACCCTGCTTGGCCTTGTAGCCGAGGTTCCTCGCCCGGTCGATACGGGTCGGGTGCTCCAGCCGGACCACGCTCCCCTCGCGCCGCCACTCCTGCATCCGGAGCCACTGGAGTTCCTTGACGCCGGTCTCTGCAGGTTTCTTCCATGCCTCACGTACGTAGGCATACATCGATTTCGCCATACTCTGTCACATCCAGGTTCAGCGTGTTCCCACGCCACATTCCTTCACGGGACGCATCCCGCAAGACCATACCATATCAACAGGACGCGTGATAAACCCATGCCCGCAGGTATCAGCCTTTCTCCTTCCTGATCACCCTGATGGCTTCGATACGGGTGGCAGGGTACTGACCGTGCTCATCCTTCTCTGCCGATTTCACCATGTCCCAGATGGTGAGCAGCGCGACCGAGACCCCGGTGAGCGCCTCCATCTCCACCCCGGTCTTTCCTACCGATCGCACCATGACCGATGCCTCGATGTACGCTTCCCGCTGGTCAAAATCGACTTCGACGGCGGTGATGGGGATGGCATGGCACATCGGGATGAGGCGGAACGTGTCCTTGACCGCGAGCGTTGCGGCCACCCGGGCGGTTGCGAGCACATTGCCCTTGACAACCGTCCCTTCCCGGATTGCGGCAAGCGTCTCGTTTTGCAGGTAAATTCTCCCCGAGGCAACCGCAAGGCGCCGCAGCTCGTCCTTCTCGCCGACGTCCACCATGCGGACGCGGTCATCTGCTATGTGGGTAAATTCTGGCATCATGATCCTCCACGCCCGAACAATTCTCCGGGAATATGGTCGAGCAGGTCGGTGGGGAGCATGCCCCCGGCATGCAGCTTCCCGACAGCCATCCCGGCCTTCCCATTCACGTAGGCGCCGATACAGGCAGCATCAAATGCCGGCAGCTGGCAGAAGAGGCCGGCTACCACACCGGCGAGCACATCCCCGGTCCCCCCTACCGTCATCGCGGGAGTGCCGGTACGGTTGAACCTGACCCGCGTGCCATCGGATATGACATCTACCGGCCCCTTGAGGAGAATCGTGGCCGGTCCGGCCGCTGATCGGACCTCACGGGCCCGGGCAGCCGGATCGCCTGCGGGCAGAGCGCCGGTCATCCGCTCAAACTCCCCGGAGTGCGGGGTGAACACTGCCTCCTCCGCCACCGGGAGCGGGATGCGTATCGCGTCTGCGTCAAAGACCGCCCGTCCGCAGTGCGGGGCGAGTGCCCGCACCACGTGGTGGCTCCGGCTGCCGAGGCCGGGTCCAAGTACCACAACATCTGCACGGTCGACAAGGGGGAGGATCCGGTCGATATGCTCTGCCCCGATGACCTCGCCATCGAGTTGTTCATAGATGAGGTCCGGGACGGGTTCAAAGACCGGCGATGCGATCCGCACGATGTCCGCACCTGCCCTGAGTGCCCCGAGACCACAGAGATACGGGGCGCCCTGGTAGGGGCCACCGCCAACCACCAGGACTTCCCCCCCGTTTCCTTTATGGGCATCAGGGCGCCGCTTCCGGACCATGAGGAGATCGCCGGGGCCGGTGAACACCTCGGCTTCGAGCGGGATGCCGATATCGGCAACCCGTGACCCGGCCAGCTTGGGCCGGTGGAACGCGAGGATGCAGTCGCTCCGGATCCCGGGTGTGGGGACATCGGCGGAGAGTATCCGTGCCCGTGACTGGTTTGCAAGCTCCACGCAGGTGCGGACCGGTTCCCGTGCCGCACCCCGGAGACCGGTGCCGAGGAGCGCATCGATGATCAGGTCAGATCCGGCGAACCGGTCTGCCAGGGCGAGGACATCATCCCTGCACTGCACCGGGATCACCCTGACCCTGCAGTGGGAGAGTATCCGGAGCTGCCGGGTGGATTCTGCGGTCATCCCGGAACCGGCAATGACGCAGACCACCGGCTCGAGGTCCTGGAGGTGCCGGGCAGCGACCATGCCGTCACCCCCGTTGTTTCCCTTCCCGCAGAGGATGAGGACCCGGGAGGGATCTCCTCCCCTGGCTGCTTGGGCGAGCGCCCTCCCCGCACTCTCCATCAGCTGGAGTGCAGAGAGGCCGAGCGCCTGCGCATTCGCATCCACGCTCCGCATCCGCTCGTGGGTGATGACCCCGGCTTCAGCAAATGCACCGAGGCCCGGGGGCAGATGGGGAAATTCGTGCTCCACGGGTGATCCTGACCTCCTTTCCAGGTACAGACGTCTTGTCGTTGGTACATATGAAGGTACGGTGCCGCAAGAGGGTTCCCGGTTGCGGAGCCGGGCATGGTGGTTCGGGAAAACGAGGATACTCCCTCATTCCCGGCTAACCCAGACAGGCTGTTTCCCGGCTTACCATGAGGAGATGTTTTTTCCCTGAGCCCGCAGATGACTACAGTGATGGACTTCGCTGATGATATCCGGGTGGTGGCCGCCGAGCTCCTCGCGCAGGAGTCGGTGACCATCGTCTCCCACATCGATGCTGACGGGATATCCGGCGAGGCAATCCTTGCACAGGCGCTCTCGCGGGCCGGGATTACGGTACAGTCGGTCTTTGTGCGGCAACTGGAGCCGCTGACGATGCGGCAGGTCCCAAAGGACGGGACATTCACGCTCTTCTGCGATCTCGGCGCCGGGCAGCAGAACCTCCTTGCGGAGCACGGCCTTTCCGGCGACAGGGTTGCCATCATCGACCACCACGTCAGCCAGCCCTGCGGAACAGACTACCTGCAGGCGAACTGCCTGCCGTACGGACATACCAAGCTGAGTGCGGCCGGGGTCGCGTACCTCGTCGCACGGGCGATCGATTCGGGCAATACCGATCTCGCGAGGCTGGCGGTAATTGGGAATGTCGGGGACATGATGGCTCGCGAGGACTGCGGCCTTGTCGGGATCGCCCGCGATATCGCACAGGAAGGAGCTGAGCACGGGAGTATCGAGATCCGGCAGCGGGACCTGAACTGCTACGGCATATCGACCCGCCCCCTCCACGTCTGCCTCTCGTACAATGACGACCCCTTCATTCCCGGGATCAGCAACAGTGCGGGTGGTGCCCTCAGGTTCCTGGAGAAGCTCGGGGTGCCCCTCAAGGACGGTTCCCGCCGCTGGCGGGTATGGGAGGAGATCCCGCCCGAGGACCGGCGGGCGATCACCAGCGCCCTTGCCCAGCAGCTTCTGGCAAACGGGCTCGGTATCTCGCGCCTCTTCTCCGAGTCATACCTCTTCCCGGGAGAGCCGGAACGGACGCCGCTCCGGAACGCACAGGAGTTTGCTACCCTCCTCAATGCCTGCGGCCGCTGGTCCCGGCCCCGGGTGGGCGGGAGCATCTGCCGGGGTGACCGGGGGAGTGCCTACCGGGAGGCCGAGCACATGCTCACGAACCACCGGGCGATCATCCGCGAGCTCCTCCAGTTCATCCTTGATTCCGGGGTCACCGAGCTCTCGCACCTCCAGTACATCCATGTCGGGAACCGGTACCCTGACACCATCGTCGGTATCGGTGCCGGCATGGCGCTCTCCAAGCTTGCGATGCACAAGCCGATCCTGATCATGGTGGCGCAGCCCGAGGACCCGGAGCTCACCAAGGTCTCGCTCCGGACGACCCCCCGGATGGTCGAACAGGGGGTGGACCTCCAGCAGGTCGCAACCGAGGCCTCGGCAAAGTTCGGGGGAGCGGGCGGGGGGCACCGGATTGCCGCGGGAGCATCCATACCGCGGGGAGCAGAACAGGAGTTTGTCGTCCATGTCAACGAGTTGCTTGCAGGACAGTGCCCTTGCCCGGGTGCGGGTCATCGCTGACTTCCAGTTCGGGAAAGGGGCAGGGGAAGCGCTCTTCCCCGAGGGCTGCACCGTTATCCTCTCCCGTACCGGCAGGGTCCGCCAGATCGCGCTCGGGGGGGAGCGAATTGCCACCGTCCGGGCACAGGACGGGCGGTTCACGCTCGGGATTGCCGGGGCGCTCCGGCTGATGCATGCCCTGCCGGCACCGGCATACCGCGTCGTGGTGAACGATGAAGTCGCCGCATTCATCCGGGAGGGGAAGAATACCTTTGCAAAGCACATCATAGCCGCCGACCCTGCAATCAGGGCCGGGGACGAGGTGCTGGTCGTGACCGGTGCCGGTGTTCTCCTCGCAACGGGTTCTGCGGTACTGTCAGGCGGGGAGATGCTGATCTTTAATTACGGTGTAGCGGTAAAAGTACGGCAGGGAAGGTGAGAGCGCATGATGCCCGGAAATATCAATCCCAAGAAGATGAAGCAGATGATGAAGCAGCTCGGGATGCAGATGGAGCAGATCGAGGACGTCCAGCGTATCGTGATCTATACGCCGAAGGGCAACTACATCTTTGATGCCGCGGACGTGACTGCCATGACCATGCAGGGCGTCACGACGTACCAGATCGCCGGGGAGGCACGGTTCGAAGCTGCTGCTCCGGTGATCCCTGAGGACGACGTGCAGCTGGTCGCCGAGCAGGCCGGGGTCTCTCCCGAAGCGGCGCGGGAGGCCCTCATCGTCTGCAGGGGCGACATTGCCGAGGCGATCCTGAAGGTCTCGAAATGATCGGTGCCGGGCAGCGGATCCTCCTTGTCGGAGAAGGGAGGAAGTACTTTCTCCGGGCCGGTGCCGGCACATTCTCAACCGACCGGGGGAAGATCGACCTCGATGCGGCAGTCGGTGCACGTGCCGGGGATACCCTGCAGTCCCATACCGGATCGGTCTTCACCATCCTCGTCCCGAAAGCCCCTGACTTCTTCGAGTTCGCAAAACGGAGCGGGGCCCCGATGCTCCCAAGAGATATCGGGCTCGTTATCGCATTTACCGGTATGAACCGCACCGATAGCGTGCTTGATGCCGGGACCGGGACGGGGATTGCTGCGATCTATTTCGGCGGGATAGCAGACCACGTGACAACCTGCGAGATCCGGCCTGATTTTGCCAAAATAGCCGGGGAGAACGTCCGGGATGCCGGCCTCTCCAACGTGGAGGTGCGGACAGCGGACCTCCTCGATGTGCAGGGGACCTATGATATCGTCCATCTCGACATGCTGATTGGGCCCGAGCAGGTCCGCCATGCCCATTCGCTCCTCGTGCCGGGGGGTTACCTCGCCTGTTACACCCCGTTCCTCGAGTACCTCTTTTCCGTGATGGACGAGGCTGAGCAGCTCTTTTCCGAAGTGACGGCAGTGGAATGCATCGAGCGCGAGATGACCCGGACGAAGCGGGGGACCCGGCCGTCAACACGGGTCGGCCATTCCGGGTACCTGACGATTGCACGGAAGTGAACAGATTCCCGGGAGACCTCCAGGCATGCAGGAATCACATGACGGGCAGCGATTTCACTCCCTCCATCCTATAAATATATATATGACCATAGGGATACCTCAGCAGTACAGAACCTATACCAGAGGACTGAGAGAAGTGAAACTGATACACAGCATCGCTCCGGTTTTTATTCTTGCCATGCTCGTGGCATCGCTGGCGGTCATACCCGCTTACTGTAACAGGGCAGAGGCTTGGGGCGGCGTCATCATGACCTCGGGAAGTGTCTCGAGCTCCACCAGCGCCCGGTTCATCACATCCGATGATTCGGGTGTCGAGCTGAACCACAATATCCGGGTGACCGATACGGTCGGCAAGGCAACAGCATACATGAACATCCTCTCCATGGAGGGGCGGGGGACTGACGGCCAGCCGTACGAGGTGGTTTCCTTCCGGGAGTCCACAACGGTCCAGGGACTGATAAGCCTCTTTGAAAAGAGACTGCACTACGAATCAGGCCTGACAGGGAATACCATTTAAATACCTATCTCACTTTTTCATTCCCCGGATTTTTCCCCCTGATCCTGATCTTTTATAGGATCCCGGTATTACCGACATTTGCAGGTTTTCGCATCTGTGACATCGGCCCGGGGATGCAGCTAATCCATGTGCATACAACAGATGCCGGTTTCTGGGTATCGCTGGTGCCTGACTGGTTCCTGCACATCCAACGCACATCTGTTCAACACCAATTCTAGATGCGAGGAATACCAAAACCGGCAGAAGTACAGATAGTACCATGAGAACAGGTTGCTCGAACCGCGTGAAACCATACTGCCCGGGAGGTAAATACCTCGGACGGCTACCAGAATGAAGACCATCCGGCAGAGGTGTCCAGGGCATGCTGTCTCCCGGGTACACCTATGCGTGCATCCCATGTGCGTGAAGGGCTGCAGAAGAAGAGATAATTATTCGTGATTCATTATATCCGGCTCCGTATGCTGAGGAAATCGCTTTTTCCGCCCTCATTTGAGGAAAAGGCGCGGATATTACCGAACGTATCGAAACTCCTCTCCCCTGCCGGGATTCGGGGGATTGAACTCTTTTCTTGGATGTTTGAACCCGCAGATTAAGAAATATTCTTATAGTCCCAATTCCAAGAATTGAGATGATGCTGAGAGTATCAGCATGAACTGTAGGAGGAATTTTATGAAGAAATTTGGAATTATGGTTGTTGTCCTGGCAATGCTGGTCGGTATGACCGGATTCGCCATGGCAGACCCCGGAATTAACCAGACCCCCGAGACGATCGGGATCTCCACGACAACCGTGGCCCAGGTCGCCGGCGGAATGATCTCACGGACCAGTGTCGATATCGAGATGACATCAGACCAGCCCCTCGCCGATGTACCCCCGCTGACAGACGGCCGGTGGTATATCTCGACCTACACCGAGGATACCGTCTCGAACGGTGTCGGCCTGATCGACTACACCAAGCTGATGGATGTCGACACCGCGAACAAGGATGTGAACCAGTACAACATCCAGGCATTCAAGCAGCTCGACTTCCTCGGTGACGGCACGTCATCCATCGTCACTGCTGAGAACATCTTCGTTGAGGGTACCTCAGTCGGCAATGCGGATGCCACGGAATGGTCCATGTGTGTCTTCGCACCCACTGATGTCTCTGGTGGCTGGCCACCGTTCTGCAACTCAGCACGGGCTGGCAGCTCCGTCGACATGCTGATGGGCAGTGTCACGACCGCAACCAACGACCGCTTCATCATGAAGACCGCTGACCCGATGGTTGTCCTGAACCACAACGTCCGTGTCATCGAGACGATCGGATCCGCATCTGCCTACATGGATGTCCTGAGCATTGAGGGACGCGGCTGGGAAGGCGGCGTGCCTGCAGCTTACCAGACGACCTCGTTCAGTGAGACCACAACCGTGGACGGACTGATCGACCTCTTCGACAAGCAGATGCACTACGAAAGTGCAATGAGGAGATTCTAAGCTCCAACCAATCCCGGGGCAACAACCCTGGGAAAATTCTTTTTATTTTTCTGATTGTTCTGCTTCCCGATAGTACCGGTTCGCCGATTTTTTTCTGGAGCCACGATATTTACTGTCTGCACCAGCTCCTCAACCCGGGAACCTGGGGACAGCGAGGATCCCTGCCCCCGGTTTTCAGGATCGCCAATCGGTCATACCACAGACCCCTTCGTAGTTTCCTCAATAGGGACCATGATCGGACCGTTTCAAATACGTTTTTCATACTTACACGGCAGGATAGGACATGACAAACCGGAAAAACCAGGCATACAGATAGCAGGAACCTATCAACGCAGGTTACGCTGAGTATTGTTTCCTCATCCATTCACCAGCGGCAGGGTGCCCCCCCCTCCCGGGCAGATGATCACCGCTGTTGTGGGAATTCTGCGAATGCTCTGCACCCCAGACCACAGATAACGACCATATTCCCCCCTGAGGGGATTTCTTCCCGGAGATTCCGTAAGAGGATTGAATCTACGGATTATTCTCCATGAACGATCGAACCAGCTCCGGCAACAGGACAATCCATTGCAGATTACGCCCGGTAAGTCCCGGCAATCGGATTTCGCGAGAAAATTCTTATAATATCGTGCCCAATTTACCCTGATGCTGTTGAGTATCAGCAGGAACTACAGGAGGAATGTTGTGAAGAAAACCGGAATGCTATTCCTTGTCGTTATGCTGCTGGTCGGTATGACCGGGTACGCCGCAGCCGACACCGGGATACCCGCAACCCCGGAGAGTATCGGCATCAGCACGACAACCGTTGTGCAGGCCACGGGGTCCATCATCTCGCGGACCGAGCTCTCGATGAGCGTGTCATCGGTTGATCCCATTGCTGATGTCCCGCCGCTCCAGAACGGCGCCATGTATACAGCGACCTACACCGAGAACACCATCTCGAACGGTGTCGGTGTCATTGACTACACCAAGCTGATGGACGTCGACACGGCCAACAAGGATGTGAACCAGTACAACATCCAGGCGCTCAAGCAGGTGACGTTCATCGGCGACGGCAGGTCATCCATGCTCACGAACGAGGACATCTATGTCTCCGGCACCGGGTATGGCTTTGAGGATGCTGGCTCCTGGTCGATGTGCGTATTCGGCAGTGGAGCGGCCTCAGACGGCTGGCCAGCGTTCTGTAACTCGGCGCAGGCTGGCAGCTCGGTCGACATGCGGGTCGGCAGCGTCACCACGAGCTCGAACGGCCGGTTCATCATGTCGAACGGAGACCCCGGGGTCGAGCTGAACCATGACATCCGGGTGATCGACACCATCGGCAAGGCATCTGCCTACATGAAGGTCATGAGCTCGGAAGGCCGGGTATTCAGTGCCAATCCCGCTGCATTCGCGGAGACCAGTTTCAAGGAGACCACGACCGTTGACGGGATCATCGATCTCTTCGACAAGCGGATGCACTACGAGAGCGCTCTGAAGAGGTTCTGAGCCTCTTCATACCGCTGCGAACAGTCCCGGGGGACCTAACCCCCGGTGATCGTTCCTTTTTTAGGTTCATCTAATTCCCCACGGCCGATTGGTACCTTCGCGGAGAAGCCCCGGCTATTCTTCCATGGCATTCACCCGAAACTGGAAGGGGGGTCACGGTCCGTTCCTGTCGTATACTCACCATCCTTCCAGGTAGATACCATTCCACGATTTCCGGGAGGAACATGAAAAACACAACGAGGTTTTGTGAGGGGTATTCATGCTGCCGGGGAATAGGGGGTGATCGTGGTCTGGGATGGTACTGCGAGGAACTCCTGATAGCCGGCATACGCCTCAGGATTGATTCCTGTACCTTTAATTCCAGGAAAAATATACGGGAATATCAACACAGTATCCAGGAGGACTATCGTGAAGAGAACCGGAATAATTGTTATTATCGTTGCGATATTCATCAGTATAACCGGGTTTGCCACATCTGACACCGGGATCTGGGCACAGCCGGAAACGCTGGGGATTTCGACCGTTACCACCGTAACTACGGCAGGGAGCATGGTATCGACCACTGACTTTTCACTCGCGATCTCTGACTCCACACCTCTCGATGAAATTCCGCCGGTTGAGGAGACCGGGTACTATGCCTCCACCTATGCAGAGCATACCCTCTCAAACGGCTTCGGGGCAATTGCCTACACGAAACTCATGGACGTCGATACCGCGAACAGGAACGTGAACCAGTACAACATCGAAGCGTCCAAGCAGGTGACCTTCTCGGGCGATGGAGCCTCATCCATGATCACGAACGAGGAGGTATTCGTTGACGGGATAGCCCCATGGTCGAACATATCCAGCTGGACAACCTGTGTATTCGCACCATCCTCCATCGGGGCGTATGTTCCCCCGTTCTGCAATTCTGCACAGGCCGGCAGTTCCGTTGACATGCGGGATGGCAGCGTCACCACGGGCTCGAACGACCGGTTCATCATGGTGGGCGGCGACCCTGCGGTGGTGCTCAACCATGATATCCGGGTCATCGATACCACGGGCAAGGCGTCTGCTTTCATCACCGTGCATACCCTTGAGGACCGTAGCACCGATCCAGCTGACGAAGATATCCCTGAAGCCTATCAGAGCGTCTCGTTCAAGGAGATAACAACCGTTGATGGTTCTATCCGGACGTTCGTAAAGACCCTGCACTACGAGAGCGGTACAAAGAGGTAATATCAGCTCCCTGGTTCGGGAACGGATCACCCCGGGGGGAGGACTCCGGGGGGAGTTCTCTTCTTTTAAGCATTGCTGATGACTGAAGTTCCCTGCCATCAGGGGGCCGGACGATCTCCCCTGAACCGGTCTCTCTCCTGGTATCAGGGAAAATACAGACGCACACGCAGGGGGACCTTCCCCCTGCATCTCAATGGTTGCATGCAGGGATGCAGGGCAATTCCTGATGGCCGTTGGCGTATCAGGAGCATCTGTTCCAGGGGATAGATATGCCCCCCAAGGTGTACTCCCTGCAGGGAGGCTGCCAGAACGACCAGAAACAAGGTCGTTTGAAATCGGTCCCATGGCAGTCATTGCAGCATGATTCCTGGAGGACGTACCCCCTGTATCGCGCCATCAGAGTGACTTTATAGTACCGGAAATAACCTTAAAGGCATGAAAATACTCCCCGGTGCAGCCATTCTCTGCCTGATCACCATCATGCTCCTCAGCGGGTGTATCACCGGCGACAATGGCCAGGGAGGACCCACCGATCCCGAGGCCACAGTGCGGGAATCCCTCCGGGTGAACGATGCGATCCTCGCACGGGAGCCCGGAAACGTCACGGCGTGGGTCCAGAAGGGGACCCTCCACCAGCGGCTCGGGGAGTACGATTCCGCGGATGCCGCGTATGATGAAGCCCTCGATCTCGATCCCGGTCTCTCCATCGTCTGGCTCTACAAAGGGAACCTCCGGCACGTCCAGCGCCAGTATCCTGAAGCCCTCCTGATGTACGACACCGGGATACAGGCGGACCCGGACAATCCCCTGCTCTGGGGTTACCGGGGCCGGGTTCTCGTGGCTCTCGAACGGTATGCAGAAGCGCTCCAGTCCTTTGATCGGGCTCTTGCGCTTGACCCGATGCATTCCTTCGCTGCCCGGGACAAGGGGGACCTCCTCATGGCAGCCGGCCGCCATGGTGACGCACTCGCTGCCTATACCCTTGCCCTTGCCGCCGACCCCGGGAACACTGAACTTGCTCTCGTGAAGGCCAACCTCGAGAAGAACCTGATGCGCTACCCTGAAGCGCTGGCGACCTATGACTCCGTCCTCGCACGGGACCCCGGGAACCAGACCGCACGCACCGGTAAAGCAGATACCCTGGCCGGGATGGGACGCTACGGGGAGGCTGTCGCACTCTACGATGATCTCATCACCGAGTCCCCGGATACCGCAAACCTCTATGCCATCCGTGCCTATGCCCTGAACTCGCTCGGAAAATACGAGGATGGGCTTGCATCTGCCGAGCAGGCGATAGCGATTGATCCGACGAACTCCATTGCCTGGAACAACAAGGGATCCGCACTCAGTGCCATGGGCCTTCTCCCTGAAGCGCTCGAGGCCTACAACGCGACCGTCCGGATAGATCCCGGGAACCCGGTAGCCTGGAGCAACAAGGGGTACGTGCTCGCATCGATGGGAAGTTACGAGGCGGCGCTCGATGCGTATGACACGGCGCTCGACCTGTATCCCGGCCTCACCGGCACCTGGGGGTACCGGGCATCTGCGCTGCTGCAGCTCGGGAGGTACGAGGAGGCGATCACGGCTGCAGATACCGAGCTCAGGCTGAACCCTGCACATGCTGGGGCCCTGGTATCCCGGGGGGATGCTCTCACCGGGCTCAAACAGTACAGCGAGGCTGCTACGGCCTACCGGGCCGCACTCGCGATCAACCCCTCATCCGGAACCACCTGGTTCAGTCTCGGGTACGTGCTCCACATGGCAAAGGACTACAACGGTGCCGTGGCTGCATACGGGAAGGCGCTCGATATCATTCCCAACCACTCGCAGGCATGGATGTACCAGGTATCAGCCCTCACGAGCCTCGGCCGCAGCGGGGATGCGGTCCGCTACTACGACCGGGCGATCCGTGACAATCCGAACAATACCATAGCCCTGATGAACAAGGCGTACGCCCTCCACCAGGTGAAACAGTACCACGATGCAATACGGCTCTTTGACCGGGTGCTTGCGATCGAGCCGGACAATACAGCGGCCATGCTCAACAAGGCATTCGACCAGATTGCTGTCGGCGATCACCTCGGAGCTCTCCGGACCTACGACCAGGTCCTCGCCATCGAACCGGACAATACCGAGGCGCTCATCTACAAAAGCGCTGCACTCTACCGGATCAACCGGTTCGAAGAAGCCCTCGATCTGACCGAGCGGGCGATCTCCCTCAACCCGGAGAGTTCGGAGGTCTGGGCGAACAAAGGGTTCGTCCTGACGAGCATGGGGAGGATTGACCAGGCTGTGGCTACCTTTGACCGGGCCCTCGCACTCGATCCCAGGAACAACGATGCAAAACAGGGACGGCTTGCGGCAATCCGGATCATGTGGCCGGCGTACCGTGGGCCATGATCGATCCCTCGTTCCCTTTCCGCTCCGGGGATAGACCTGCGGGGAAGGTATCCCTCCAGGCGGAATGAGTGCATTTCCCTGGTGAAGTTCCTGCGCCCGGGTATTGCTCCCATCCAGGGGTCTTGGCAGGTCCATGGGGATTCTGCATTCTTCCGGGGGTTTATTTTCGTACTCCAAATCCTACTGCAGGGAGTGGGGTGTACGCCGTCACCACGCCTGGTATTGGAATTCATGCTGTGAAGATGGAAGCCCTGTATACCGATCTCCTTGTTCGGAGTTTTTCCTTGTGGCCGACACGGGGGGGAACTATCCGACTCTCGGTTTTCACCAGGATCCTCCCGATTCCCGGGTAGTTCCCGGAGGGTCCTGGCAGAACTGAGATCAGGAGCTTTCAACACCCCTCATCATCGCGGCAGGGAGGCATGGGGGATACTGCTCAATCACCATGTGCCGCCCTCTAATATACCCGGCGCTGTAGCGGCATATCGCATCCGAACCCGGCCTGCCACGAACCCACCCAGCACCTCTCATGAGTTCCGGCTCTGCTGATGCCGCGGGGGGTGGTGGATTACCCCGATTGCTCTCGCTCCGCGGGTTATCCCTCTGTGTCAGGGGAATGCAAAAAAAAAAGGTATGAGGGTATGTTCAGGGTGATGAATACCCGGTCTGCATCGCGATGCTGATGAGTCCGTCAACAGTGACCTTCTCATCGTACGCCACAACCGAGGACAGGTTGGTGCCGTTCCCGGAACCTTCCATGATGATGGCATCGACATACACCGTTGCCTTACCAACAGCCGTCTCGTTCCCGGTCTGGCCGCTTCCGCTGACATCCACCGTGTAGGTGACCGAGACTCCCTCGTCGACATCCGAAGCCGTGACGCGGGCAGAGCTGTCGGAGGCGACCCGGCCCTCGTCGAGGTAGACCGTGCTTCCCGTGTTCACGGATACGCAGCTTGCCGGCAGGACCGAATCTGCAGAAGCACCCCATACGCAGCAGCTCTGGGTATCCTCAGCTGCGGTTGCACACGTATCGATATACACAGCCTCGTTGGAGTACATCACACCTACCGAGTCCCCGTCACCGGTATTGGAATAGTCAACGATCCGGACCGTCTCGAGGTTGTTCTGGGGCTGGCTCTGGCTCGACGTGTCGAGATTGATGAGCTTTGTGTACTCGGTCGACCCGCTGGTCGCTACCGTCCTTTCGGTGTACCCGGCCTTCGACTGTCCCTCGCCCGGTTCGAGCGGTGGATTGTCTGCTAGGTTCCCGTTGCCCTGGGTATAGAGGAGGTCGGAATTCGAGTAGAGCCCACCGACGCTCGTTGCGGATATCTGAACACTGAGCTTTGCCGTCTCATTGCTCGGCGGTATCGGGTTTGCCGCATGCACTGGTGCGAGGAAGAGTGCGATGACCAGTAAGGATACAGCAAGTAGAATAGTACGTGATCTGTTCGTCATTTCGCCACCTTGATTGGATACACATGGGTTTTACCAATTGAAAGTATAAAAATATTCCGCGGTCCCTTTTCACGGCGGTGATCAGTCGGTATTGGGACAGACGGATGAGAGATATACCGGGCTTGCGAACACCCGTCAGACTATATCTGAACACCGTCCGTGGTCACCGGAAACGGTTTCATCACGGGAGGCTTCGTGTCAGAGGTATCAGGTCCGGGAACCAGAGGAGATCCCTGATGAGGATCTCAAACCATGGCGCGCCGGGATAATCTCTGACGAGGCGTACCGCTTGGTGACCTTCACGGTTCAGTCAGGAGTTCAGAAAAAGAAAAAAAAATGTCAGAATTTGAAATTTGCGCTGTAGCTGAATGAGTAAATGTTACCATCCACTGATACCGATTCACTGAACGAGACCGCAGAATTCGCATCCTGGAACATACCGTTACTGTATGCCCGGACCGAACCCTGCATCGGAACTGCCGTGGTGGTCTGGAACTGTTTCACCGCATCAAAGGCAGACTGGGGGTCCTGCCGGGAGAAATCCCTGAATGGCGATTGAATACCGGATGAGAACACCGGGTCCGCACTCATTCCCGATACCGACAGGGAATAGAATGCAGACACCGGGGCTGCCATCACCAGAGCCAGCACGACCACTGTCAAAATAATAAGATACCGTGCCCTCATAATCTCCTCCTTTTCTCTGAAGTATCTCGCTTGGATGGATAAATACTTTCCCTCATTTCGTCCCGGGCCCGGTGATCCCAGCTATGCACGTAGCCCTGGCAGGGAACATCGCCCCCATCGACCAGCACCCTCTGTTCCGGGATCACCACTCCTATCGGAATGCAGTCCAGGCCAGGGAGGGGAATGAGTCCGGGGTGACAGGTGAAGATGAGTTCGAAGTCTCCACCCCCGAACAGGGAGTACTCCCTGCTTTTTTCGGCCGGGACGCCCTCAAGGAGCGGGAGCTTCCCGGAATCGACCGAGTACCCGCACGTATTTGCTTCGAGCAGGTCATAGAGCGAGATGACCAGCCCGTCGCTGATATCCATCATGGACGTCACCCTGGCCCGGGCCAGGAGCATACCTTCGCGGACCCGCGGGACCGGCTCAAGGAGGGCGCTGCGGTAGCGGGAATACCCGTCAAGCGCTGCCTGAGCCCGGCCGAGCGGTCCGGTTATGCAGATCAGGTCTCCGGGCACGGCACCCTGCCGCCGCACGACCCCCGCGGTATCGGCAAACCCGATCCCGGAACTGACAATGGTCAGTTCGGAGTGGGCATCCAGGTCCCCCCCGGCAAGTTCGGCCCCGCAGGAGTCGCAGCACGCCTTTGCCCCGAGGAGGATCTCATGGAGCCGTTCCCCCCGGTCGAGTCCGACAGCAAGCAGCACGATCGCCGGCCGGGCGCCCATCGCCGCAATATCTGAAAGGGTCACTGCGGCACTCATCCACCCGATCTGCCAGCCGGTCATCCCGGGCGGGAAATCGGTCGTCTCGTGGAGCATATCGGTCGTGGCAACGAGAATCTCTCCGCTGCAGGGGATGACCGCACAGTCATCGAGCGTCTGCCTGGTCCCGATCAGCTCCCGGACCACCCGTTTCAGGTCCCGCTCATCCAACTTTCTTCATCTCCTTTCCGCGCTCGGTCCGGTACTCGCGGTAGATGTCATCGAGGAGGCGTGCCTTCATCTCCCGTTCATACTCCCGCTGCCCCTCCTCCCATGCCCGGAGTGCAGCGTCCAGTCGATCCCGGTCTGCAGCGATCATCCCCCCCTTCATGACCGCACCTGCTGCTTCTGCAGAGAGGAGCGGGACCGCAGCTTCGCGGAAGATCGCCTCGAGCTGGGGGTCGAAACGGGCGGCGGGGGGCATCCGGGCAACGAGCCCGTCAATGCCTGATGCAGCAAGGTCCCGGGCTGCATTCTTCCCCCAGACATCGATCCGGGGCACGAACAGGAGGTCACCCTCCCGGATACCGAGCTCATCAGCAAGGGCCTTGATCCCTTCGCGGGTGAGGGACGGGAGGAGTTTGAGGGGGACTGCCATGGTATTGGTTCCGGTCTCGTCGAAGACACGGATCTTCTCCATCCGTCGCCGTAGTTTTCCGCTGGTCCGCTCCTCCCGCCGGAGCCGCTTCTTCAGGCTCGCGATGATCGCATCCCGGGTCGCGATCTCCGCGGATCTCCGGAACTCCCGGTCCTCCTGCAACCTGACCTTCGTTATCCGTGCCTTGAGGCGGTTGATCTCGTGGTCCCGCTGCTGGAGTTCTTCCTGGAGTTCCCCAACCACTGCCTTGAGGCGTTTGATCGTGCCATCAAGGATCCGGATCCGTTCATCCCGGACGGCATCGATCTCCACCTTCGGTGCTTCTTCACGTGGTCTCGGCACCTTCCCCCGGATTTCCGAGAGCACCTGCTCAAGCGACTGTCCCCGCACGATCCCTGCACGGACCTCGTCGAGGTCGTACCCGGGGGGGACCCGGCGCAGCAGGTTCTGGAACTTGTTCCGGTAACTCCGGTATGCTTCAAGGGCAGCGGCAAGGGCGTCGCGTTCATGGTCGTTATGGTAGGGAAACGATGCCGTGAGCTCGAGCTTGGCCTCGACGCTCATGTCCTGCCGGGGCGTGTAGGGGATTCCATTGAATGCCCGCCGTATCTTCTCAACGGAGAATGGCATCTCGTGGACATCGGACGCAATCACGAGGGGTTTTCCGACGCGGTAGATAGCCTCTATCACATCGGACATCGCCATCTGCCGGGAACTTTCGCAGGAGAGGAGGTTCCCGTCAAGGTCGAGCGCGGCCACCGCGGTTGTGGTTCCGGGATCGATCCCGACGATCAGGTAGCGGGGTTTTCCCGAGAGCGGCCTGAACCGGATCCGGTCGAGCCGTTTCCCGGTAATCCTGACCTGGACGTCGGCGCCCCGGAAGTTCCCTGCCGGGACCTGGTCGCGGGGTGCCGCAACGTCGAAAGAAACCCGGCTCGCACCACCAAATGCCCTGGTCTCCTTCTTCCGGTACCGGAGCCCTGCGGCAACGAGTGCCATCTCGATCTCCCGTGCCTTCTGCTGGACCGCCCCATGGATCTTCCTGACATACCGGTTCTGGCTCCACCCGCCCTTCCCGGGAGAACGGTGCCTGCTCACCACGATCTCGCTCGAGTTCTCAAACGCGATCACCTCGGCGCCGGCCCCGAGGCTCGCAACCCGGGCGATGGTACGGGCCTCATCGTACGGGTCGAACCGGTTGAAGCTGATGTTGAACCGGCTTGCCACCTTCCCGAGGCTCTCTTTCCGCTCCCCCCCTGTGACCTGGACGAGCCTGACCGCGGGCGGGAGGGCCTGGAGGAAGGCGTACAGGTCGTGCTGGTCAGCTGCGATCTCCTGGAGGCTGTCGACGGCGAGCAGGTCCGGCTGCTCATCGTTGAGGAGGCGGAAGAGCCGGAACCCCGTGACCGCGCCCTCCGCGACGATCTCACCATCCACCATCCTGACGAGCGCGTACATCGGCCTCCGGGACTTTGACCGGACCGACCCCCTGATGATGTCGATGCCAAAGACCTTCATCCCGTCACCAGCCGGTATGCCTCTGATGCGGGCAGCTCCACCCGGTACTTCCGGTTGAAGTACCGGGTGATGTTCCCGAGGTCCCGCATCAGGAACTCCGCTGCATTCGGGTGGTCGGTCGCAACCCACTGCGGCCAGTCAATGAGGTAGCACCGGTACCCGTCATGCATCACGTTGTATTCCGAGAGATCGGCATGGATTATGCCGGCCTCGTACGAGGACCGGACCAGACCGATGATCTCATCGAGGATCTCACCGGGGGACGCAAGCGAACACCGGTTGAGCGTAGCACCCGGGACAAACTCCATCACGACCGTGTGCCGGTTGATACCGACCGGGAGGGGTACGCTCACCGCCGGATGGAGCTGCTGCAGCGCTTCGTATTCACGCTCAGCCGAGAGCCGCGAGGCGAAGAGCCAGGGGCAGTGCCCCTCTTCGGGCATATACTCCCGGGATACCCGTGCCGTCTGGAACGAGCGCTGCCCCACATGGTGGAACTTCAGGGCCAGCGGCGAGAGCCCCAGTGCTTCGTACACCACCGCCTCCTTCCCCTCGCCGACCAGGTTCCCGAGTGCCTGGACGGTCCCTTTCTTTGAGAGGGAGATCAGGGCCAGGGCATCATACCCCTGGAAGATCAGGGAGTAGCCCTCGTACGGCACGGCATCGAAACGTACGAACCCCGCGTCCATGAGCCTGCCCAGCCGGTAGCTCACCTCAGATTCGGAGAGCCCGAGCGTCCTCCTGAGGATATCGAGCGGGACCCACCGGTAGCGTCGCATCAGCCGTTCAAGGACGAGGAGGATCCGGATCTCGTAGCGGTGGAGACCGCGGATCTGGTCGGCAGAAATACCCATGTATTCTACACATTTTTATCTATGCTGGTGATAAAGCTTGATCTGAGTGCCAGTACAACCCTGCAGCACCTGCCGGCGGCGCGCTGTCGTATACCAGCCATATTCGGGCCTCCACCTCTGCAGAACCCATTTTATCGCCGATTTTGAGGCAAAGGCAAAACGTGCGATACGAAGCCACCGCTGGATTGTTACCGGGGACCGGATCGGAATATTCCTCGAGAGCGGTGTGAGGGGAAACGCCCTCCTGTATTTTCTTTGGCGGCTGGCAGGATACCGCCGGGATCTCGCACTGTTCGCCATCACGATCGATGAAGGCAGGGGGGACTGCCGGGAACCGGCTGCTCCGCCCGATCCCTCGATGAGCACCGGGATAGGCCGCATCCACGTCTCATTCCGGGACATGTTCGGGGTCACGATGGATGAGGTCGTCAGGCTGAGGGGGGAGCCTGCAGCCGGTACCTGCCGTGATATTCTGAGGAACCGTTGCCTGGCCACCGTTGCACGGGAGCACGGGATCACGAAGATCGCCCTCGGGTCCACCCTCGATGACGAGGCCGTGGCGGTACTGCTGGCCATGGTCCGGGGTGAAGCGGAACGGCTCCTGTGGCACCCTGCCGGATTCGAAGGAGATGTCCCCCGCATCTCTCCCTTCAGGTATATACCAGCGGAAGAGGTTGCCCTCTATGCAACCCTGCAGACGGGGGAGGCCGGGGACGCGCAGCAGCGCTCTCCCGGCACGGCGCTCGAAGCGGATCTCCCCACACTCCTGGACGAGTACACAGGGCACCATCCTTCGGCAAAATATGCACTGGTGAATATTGGCGATTCCATCGCATCATGCAGTACCCTGCCGGAACCTGCGGTAGCGGCCTGTCCATCCTGCGGCGAGCCATGCACCGGTGAGTGCAGCAGATGCCGGATGGTTGAAGAGCTGCTCCAGGACCGGTAAAAGCCAGCAACTGGGCTGGAAACGCTTCCCGGTATCGCAGCGGTCATGGATTATCCGCTCTCCGGCATTTTTACTGCCCGGATAATCATTCACCGCTGTTTTCCACTCCGCGTATCCTGTCCCGGGAGGAATGCCTATCAGCCAGCCTGACCAGGGCGCCTTCCCCGTCCGCCATAGGGGACCGGGTTTGGAATGGCTCTCCCGGATAAGGTTCAGCTGATTTTAAGCCTCCCGGACGGCCAGAGTGTGGTACAGGTGCCGATAAGGCTCGTATCGACAGGACCGGCGGGTAGGCTGCAACAGAGGCCTGTGTCAGGGTCGTCGGCCTTGAGGGACGGGGACGGTCGGTGGTTAACCCTGGAGCCAGATGAGCCGTTCCTCCTGGGGGACTCTGTCATTGCGATCGGGTTACCTTCCAGCCTGCAGAGATTAACCCGGATACTGTGATGGTGTGTAATGATTGATGGTGATCGTGGCTGTGCCCTTGGAAGAATCGAACAGATGATCCGCTATGCGGTCTGGAGCAGCGGTGCAGACGGGGTAGTGATCGGGATTTCAGGGGGGATAGACTCCGCAGTAGCCGCCGTTATGTGCTGCAGGGCGGTAGGGGGGGAACGGATGCTCGGACTCATGCTCCCTTCACGGGTGACACGCCAGGAAGACCGGGAGGATGCAGAACTCCTCTGCAGGATGCTCGGGATAGAGCAGCGGGTCATCAGCATCGATCCCGTCCTCGATGCTTACCGCCGGATGCCCGGGTTTTGCGAGACCCCCTACCTGCTCGGGAACCTCATGGCCCGGACCCGGATGGCAATCCTCTACTACCACGCGAACCGGGATAACCGGCTCGTCTGCGGTACGTCGAACAGGACTGAATACCTCCTCGGCTACTGTACCAAGTTCGGGGACAATGCGGCTGATGTCCAGCCCATCCTCCACCTGTACAAGACCGAGATCTTTGATCTCGCCCGCGATCTCGGGATCCCTGAATCAATCATCAGGAAGCGGCCATCGGCCGGTCTCTGGGAAGACCAGAGCGACGAGGCAGAGCTGGGGCTGACCTACCCGGAGATAGATGCTGCCCTGGGAGCGCTTGAACAGAACCGGTGGGTCAGTACCACGCCGGTCGAAGAGCGTGTGCTTGCGCTCGTCAAGAAGAACGGGCACAAGCGGATGTCCGCCCCTAACCTGCTGTCAGGAATGGCCTGAAGAGCCGGGCCCCGGCCCCGGGGTTGTTCAGGAATGCGAGGTGGACGGTCCCCACCAGGTCATAGAGGTCGCCTGACGGAAGGGCGATCCGGTCCCGTATCTCCCTGGCAGCGAGGGTCCGCAGGTCCGGTACCCGGGGATATGCGGGGTTCCTCACCAGGGTGCCATCTGCGCGTTCATAGTATGCAGCGCCCCGCATCTCCACGTAGTCCCCATACCTGCTCTCGAATGCACTCGAGACAATATTGGCCATGATCAGGTCACGGTCCCCGGCATTGATGGTCACGTGGCCGTAGCCCGGCGGAACGATGACCAGGTCACCGTCCTCGGCATCCACGATGACCACGTCGGTGAGGTCCTGCTTCTGGAGCAGGTAGTGGGCATGCCCGGTAAGGACCTGGTATATCTCCGGGTACCCGATGCCGGACGGGTCAAACGGGTGGTAGTGTCCCTTGGTCTTTGCCCGCTCACCACAGATCTCCCGCGGCGTGATGGCAGTGATGTCGTAGCGGAGCCGCTCTGCCGAGAGCCAGTCACGGTCTTCAGGGGTCAGGGCGAGGTCGCGGAACATGAAGTAGAGCGGCCCCTCTTCAGGACAGTCAGGAACTGCGAGAACACTCCGCATGTCCTCAACCAGCCGGACATCCGGCTCCGGGAGAGGGCCTTCCCAGCCATGCATTACCCTCTCTTTCTCACCCTGAAGTAATAATAAGCTGCTCCAGCTGCTGCCCCGATGAGCACGAGTATCGCGATGAGCGGGAGGAGGCTTGACGATTCCCGGACGGTCACCTTCACCTTCATGGAATCCGAGATCTGGCTGTTGCCCAGGGCGTCACGGTACCGGATCTCCGAGTCGATGCCGTAATCCTTCGCAGTTGCCGATGCGTCAACGGTGACGATGAACCGTGCACGGGCAACATCTCCCGGATTGATATCCCCGAGGAACGCGGTATCATCGTTGCTGGTGAAGGGGTCTACGGCGCTTATCCGTGCCTGGGCATTGTACGCAGGTGCCGGACCAGTGTTCTGGTACTCGACCTCGATAACCTGTCGTGCACCGGACCTGAGCGGTTCAGGATCCCGGGTAATGGAGAACCCGATCTTCCCCTCGACCGGGACCCCGATGGTGAGGACCCGCGACTTCACCTGGTCACCGGACCCGTCATCGTAGACCAGGAAGAGATCGAGCGGGTAGCTCTGGTTGCCTGCCTCCCGGGAGACCGAGACCTTGAACCGGGCATCCACGGTGGCACCTGCCGGGAAATCACCGATGTAGATGCTGCTGTCCGTCGGAATAACCGGGCTTGCACCATTCCGGGCTATCCTGACCACCGCGGAGCCTGCATCCACGTAGCCGGTATTCTGTATCCGGAGGGAGAGGTAGCCCTCGTTGCCGGCATTCAGGTGTTCGGTCAGGACGGAGGC
>ENA-ORXD01001245-ORXD01001245.1-sediment-metagenome-genome-assembly--contig:-NODE-1245-length-22571-cov-3.770917_pt1 | contig 22571 bp, 22 predicted proteins | sample MGYA00237862_ERZ511471 | MGnify/ENA metagenome assembly ERZ511471
GAAAGAGGTGTACAACAATTAGATCCCGCCCTGGCGTTCAATCCAGAACAAGCTCCACAAGAGCTTATCTTTGAACATGCTTGGTCAATTCTCAGATTGCCCCCTAATGAAAGGCAAAAGTATGAGCACCATCTGGAAGAATCGCGAGTTGTTTTAATTCGCACGATGATCAGCGATCAACTTCCATATGTGAATATCGCTAAACGATGGTTCACAATTCCTGATTTGGCGGAAATCCGAAAGCGAAAGATTGGCACCGGCAGGATCGGTGGTAAAGCAGCGGGTATGCTTTTAGCGCATCGCATTCTTCGCGATGAACTTCCTGAAGAATACCAAAACTTAATTCGAAAGCCCGAATATTATTTCATCGGTTCCAACGAAATGTATTCTTTTTTTGCGATGAACGATCTTGAACGTTGGAATGACCAGAAATATAAAGATGAGGATCACATGCGGGCAGATTATCCGCTGTTGCTTAAAATTTTTCTTTCTGGTCAGTTACCAAGTGATATCCAAGAAAGATTGGCTGGAATCCTTGAAGATGTAAAAAAGAAACCTCTCATTGTGCGTTCGTCAAGCTTGTTGGAGGATAGTTTTGGCACATCATTTGCAGGAAAATATGAAAGTGTCTTTCTTGCAAATCAGGGCTCCCCAAAAGATAACCTTAAATCATTAACAAACGCCATCGCACGAGTTTATGCTTCCACCTTAAATCCTGATGCGCTATTGTACCGACGCAGCAAAGGGTTACAAGATTATGACGAACGAATGGCCATCTTGATTATGGCTGTCGAGGGAAAATCATTTAAAAAATACTTTCTTCCCGATGCCGCAGGAGTAGCATTCAGTCGTAACCTATATCGCTGGGCGCCACAAATACGCCGCGAAGATGGTTTTGTGCGCCTCGTATGGGGTTTAGGAACCCGCGCAGTGGATCGTGTTGGGAACGATTATCCACGCCTAATCGCATTAAGCCACCCTTTATTGCGGCCTACCCCAGATCAACGCACCATGGAACGCTGTTCGCAGCAGTATGTTGACCTAATCTGTCTTGAAGAAAACAAATTTGATAGCTTACCAATACATACTGTGTTAGATGCAGATTACCCTGCAATCCGCTACATCGCGCAGATTAAAGAAGAAGGTTATTTCACTTCTCTGCATTCTCGTTTGATGGAAAGCAACCGTGAGAACTTAGTAATGACCTTTGAAGATTTGCTGCGGCGAACATCCTTTGCCAGTTGCTTGCGGTTGATCCTGCAAACACTAGAACGCTGTTATCAATACCCGGTCGATCTGGAATTTACGCTGAACATTGATGAGGATCCCCCTGGGATTCCCTCTCTGCAATTTACTTTTCTTCAATGTCGCCCTCAAAGCAGGTTAGCCGAGAGTAAAGATATTGATATCCCAGGTCATTTACCCGAAAACGATGTTATTCTCCAGACAAGGTTCATGGTGCCGCAAGGCAAGGTCGACCAGATTGAGTACGTCGCATTCGTACCACCAATCGCATATTTCAAGCTTACGCCTAATGAGCGGTTTAAACTCGCACGAATGATTGGAAAATTGAACCAAGCTCTAAAGGGAAAGAATTTTATCTTAGTCGGACCAGGTCGTTGGGGTAGTACTAATGTAGACCTGGGAATTCCAGTTGGTTATAGTGATATTTTCAATACACGAGCTTTGATAGAAATGTCAGGGAAAGAGATTGGACCTTCTCCAGAGCCTTCACTGGGGACACACTTTTTCCAAGATCTATTAGAAGCCCAAATCTACCCCTTGGCAATCATTCTAGATGATCCACAGAGCATTTTCCAGCCAGCATTCTTTTACCACACACCCAATTGCCTCGAGCAACTGATTTCAGTGGAAGAAAGTGTCAAAGAGCAATTGCGCGTTATTCGAATTAATGAGTATAGAAAAAACTATACCTTACGTCTCATTATGGACGAAGAGCACAGTACCGCTATTGCATATCTGGTGGATCGTGCAACAACCTAAATTTCCCTCGATGTAATTACGGTTTAAAAAAAGAGTGTTTCACGTGAAACATTCCGACACAAGAAACGTAGGTGTGTTTCATATTGTGAACCTTAATGGGTCAATCACTCAATTTTCTTGGTGGTAGAATTGCCTTGAGGAAAGTGAGTATTTGGAGGTGTTTTAAATGACAGCAGTAACTGGCTCCTTTACGGTCAAAAAGGGATTGGCGCAGATGCTGAAGGGCGGTGTGATTATGGATGTCGTTACGGAAGAACACGCCCGTATTGCAGAAGATGCCGGTGCCGCAGCCGTGATGGCGCTGGAACGTGTCCCGGCTGATATTCGCGCCCAAGGCGGCGTGGCACGCATGAGTGATCCGGAATTAATTTTGAAGATCATGGAAGCGGTCTCAATTCCAGTGATGGCAAAAGCCCGCATCGGACATTTTGTAGAGGCACAGATTCTAGAATCACTGGGGGTAGATTATGTGGATGAATCAGAGGTGTTAACCCCAGCGGATGAGGCGCACCATATAAACAAGCATTTATTTAAAATTCCTTTTGTATGCGGCGCACGCAATTTAGGAGAGGCTTTGCGCAGGATCGGGGAAGGCGCTGCTATGATCCGCACCAAGGGGGAAGCAGGTACTGGCGATGTTGTCGAAGCTGTAAGGCATGCACGTTGCGTTTTGGGAGATATTCGCCATTTGCTGAATCTGCCAGAAGAAGAAATCATGGCTTTCGCCAAAGAAATCGGCGCTCCTTATGAATTGGTTCTTGAAACTCGTCAATTGGGTCACCTTCCAGTTGTAAACTTTGCGGCGGGCGGTATTGCAACGCCGGCAGACGCAGCATTGATGATGCAATTAGGCGTGGATGGCGTTTTTGTGGGTTCTGGAATTTTTAAATCAGGTAATCCTGCCAAACGTGCTTCTGCGATTGTAAAAGCGGTTACACACTACAATGACCCTAAAATTCTTGCGGAAGTCAGCCGCAATCTTGGCGAGCCGATGGTGGGCAGGCAGATTAACGACATTCCTGAAAATGAATTGATCGCTGGTCGGGGCTGGTAGCCCATGCAAATTGGGGTGCTTGCACTTCAGGGTGCGTTTATTGAGCATCAAAAAGTCCTTGAAAATCTTGGAGTCCATGTTCAACAAGTGCGCCTCCCATCTGATCTCATCGGTTTGCAAGGTTTAATTATTCCTGGCGGGGAATCCACTACCATCGGGAAGTTAGCGCAGGATTTTAATTTACTCAATCCTTTAAAAGAATTTGCCCATAAACACGCGATCTGGGGTACTTGCGCAGGCAGTATTTTTATTTCCAGAGACGTTTCACGTAAGCAGCCATTGTTAAATTTGATGAATATCAGAGTTGCACGGAATGCATTTGGCAGACAGGTTGATAGCTTTGAAATCGATCTGGACATTTCTTGTTTGGCTAAGGTATCTGAAAGTGTTTCTACCTTCCATGCAGTTTTTATTCGTGCGCCTTCAATAGAAAGTGTTGGAGAGAATGTAGAAATCTTGGCAAAACTGCCAGATGGCAGAATTGTGGCGGCACAACAAACTCGTTGGTTAGCCACCTCGTTTCACCCCGAACTGACCGACGATGACCGTTTTCACCGGTATTTTTTGGAGTTGATCCAATAAAGATCTCGGCATTATCACTCATTGACCTGGCAACATTCCTAAGACATCACAACCAAATCATTTGGTTGAATACTGAATCGTGGCTTTTGCGTGGTCTCTCAAATCTTTTTGCTACGGTTGGAGTAGAGTGTTTGCTTGGTCCTGGAAGCTGGTTTACACAATCGGTACGCTCAAAATCGGGCAAAGCGTTAGCCTTTGGACAAGTTACGTACCATCACCAACGTTTTAGGATCAATTGGTTGTTAGATTGCAACCAGGCAAATCAAATCCATCTCGCTCAATTGATTGACAATCTTGCCTATCAGGCTGGCCTAAATAATGCCCGCTTGTTGCTTGCGAGTTCAGAAGCGAACCAACATCTCTTTTCAACCTTGCGTCAAGCAGGATTTTGTGTTTTTGGATGGGAAAAATATTGGAAAGTTATCGATAGACCAAGGAATATCCTCGACAATATGGATTTTAACTGGCAGCGCTTTGCCATTATAGACATTCCGCATGTAATCCAATTCCAACTAAAGCATCTTTCGCCAGCAGTCCGTTCTGTTTTTCCTCTCGCAAACGAAATGCCACCTGATTATATTCTCTGGCAGGGAAAAACCATTAAAGGTTATGCGTACGTAAGCATTTTTTTAGACAAGGGGATAATAGCGCCAGTCTTGGAATCCAATATCCAGTCGTCCTCTTCCATCCTGGCGAGTTTATTGGATAAACAAATGAAACATGTCACAAGTTGGTATATTAAACAAACAACGGCACAAATTGGCTTTGAAAATACTTTAACTGAAAATGCAATTCCAATTTCAAATAGAAGGGAATTGATGGTAAAGTACTTCACAATCATGAATGAACAACCAATCGAATTGTATAATCACGCAAGAGAGAGAGGCCATGCTGATCCAATCGCTCCTTTCAATGCATTCGAGCAAATTCATGGATCACTTATAATTAACCACTCAAGAAACATTAAATCGGTAATAATTGAATAATGTCCCAGCGCCGTATTACAGATGATTTGCCGGCTTTGCTGGCAGTGCTACCTTCTAAATATCTTCATCAAGTTGAACTTGCCAATCATGCGGATGACTTGCTTGAGATCATTTTAGACCTTGGCCGGTTACCCATGGCTCGCTATGTTGACCGTGAGGTTGAAATCAACAATCAAGAAGTATCTCGTCAGGAAATTGATGAAGTCCTTTCACGCATCGGAGAATTTGACGCCGACAACCGTGCAGGAATTGAACGTACACTACATCGAATTTCTGCTATACGCAATAAACACGGTGTTGTAGTTGGGTTGACATGCAGGGTAGGCCGGGCTGTCTATGGAACAATTGATATCATTGAAGATCTGGTGGAATCCGGTAAAAGCATCTTGCTTCTAGGCCGTCCTGGAATTGGAAAGACAACCATGTTGCGAGAAGCAGCCCGGATCTTGGCAGAAAAAACGCGGGTTGTCATTGTGGACACTTCCAACGAGATCGGAGGCGATGGGGATGTACCCCATCCAGCTGTTGGTCGTGCCCGTCGTATGCAGGTTGCACAACCATCGTTTCAGCATGAGGTGATGATCGAAGCGGTAGAAAACCACAACCCTGAGGTAATCGTGATAGATGAAATTGGGCGAGAGCTTGAAGCTGCTGCTGCGCGCACTATAGCTGAACGTGGTGTACAACTGGTTGCCACCGCACATGGACGCACACTAGAAAATTTGCTATTGAATCCTACCTTATCAGATCTTATCGGCGGGATTGAATCAGTGACACTATCAGACGAAGAGGCTCGCCGGCGAGGAACCCAAAAGACAGTATTGGAAAGGCGTGCACCTCCTACATTTGATGTGCTCATTGAAATTCAGGAACGTGATCGTTTAGCTGTCCATGAAGATGTTGCAGCTTCAGTAGATGCCTTGCTGCGCGGTTTTCCTCTACAACCAGAAATTCGTTATCGCGATGAACAGGATCATATTCACATTGAAAAACCTCAAAATCAACGTGTCATAAGTCAAAGCAATTCGCAAGGTTTGCGGCGGACTTTTCCAAATGGTGTAAGAAAAAGTTATGAGAATGAATATGGATCAAAGCAAGCCAATCTACTTTATGATAACCAAACCACGACGGTTAAAACAGATTCAGAACTTTCATTAAAACCATTGACCGTATATCCTTATGGTGTTGCACGGAACAGAATGGAGCAGGCGGCTAAAAAACTTGGGGTGCCTGCCAGCATTGCGCGCGATCTGCAACAAGCTGATGTTATGATTACATTAAAATCTTATTATCGCAAACACCAGAAACCAATTGCCACTGCCGAGGAACAAGGAATTCCAATTTACGTACTCCGGTCGAATTCAGTCAATCAGATTGAACAAGCGTACGTGGAATTGTTTAATCTGCGCGAATTTCCAGGAAAACATGTAAACCTTGAAGCAATTAGCTCCCAGACTATGGAAGCAATCGATGCGGTGCGCAATGGACAACGCTGGGTTGACTTGCCGCCAGCCTCCGCTCGCATTCGCCGTATTCAACATGAGCTGTCTCGCCAAGCGGAGTTGGTATCACATTCATATGGAAAAGAACCGAATCGTCATGTACGCATTTTTAAGGAATAACTGATGTTCATAACATTAGAAGGTCCGGATGGTAGTGGTAAAACTCTACAAATCCCGCTCCTGGCCAATTTTATGAAAAGTAAGGGTTTTCCAGTCTTCAGTGCACGAGAACCCGGAAATACATCAATTGGCGAACAGATTCGCAAAATTCTAATGGATCATAAAAACACAGGTATGCATCCACGTACAGAAACCTTATTGTTCTGTGCTGCGCGAGCACAATTGGTGGAAGAAGTGATTAAACCCCATCTTGCCCTGGGTGAGATCGTTTTGCTTGACCGCTATGCTGATTCCACCATGGCATATCAGGGATACGGGCATCAAAATGATCTCAATTTGATTGCCAAACTTTTAGATTTTGCAACTAGCGGTCTCAAGCCGGATTTAACTTTTCTGCTGGATGTTGACCCTCAAACCGGACTTGAGCGCCGTCAGAGCAGCGGCGGTGAATGGAACAGATTAGATGCTTATCAGATTCAATATCATCAACGTGTAAGAGAGGGTTATTTAGAAATGGCAAAATCTGATCCAGCCCGGTGGAAAATCATCGATGCGTCCTTGCCGCCCGATATGGTACAATCGAAACTCCAGAATCTATTATTATCATATTTATCAGATAAATAAAAGAAAGGCAACATTTCATGACAAAGAAAACATTATCAGTTGTTCTATTATTCAGTTTCCTTCTCGCAGCTTGTGGCGTCTTGTTTGATAGGAGCGATCAAACCTCAAATTCTGCACAAGCGATTACCGAAACTATCGGAGGTGATGAGACAGATCAGAATAATCAAGTTCCCACTCCCCAACCCTTCACAAATGCGGAAAATCCCTGCACTCCTTTTAGCATGCTCGATATGGCTTTGGTAAATCCCTACCCTGATTTGCCGCCAGTTGAGCAAGGAGAATATATTGTTGGTCCTGAGGATGCAATCCTCACATTTATTGAATATAGCGAACCTCAATGTCCATATTGCGCCCAACTAGAACCCATCTTGGTGGAGTTTCAAGAAAAGTACCCTGATGATGTTCGACTTGTTTTTCGTTTCCGACCCTTTCAGGAGTCATTTCATGACAAGTCAATTCTCGGCTCGCAAGCCATGGTTGCGGCTGGGATGCAAGGCAAGTTTACTGAATTTAAAAACTTCCTTTTCGAGAGACAGTATCAAGATCCCAACGATCCCGAAGAGTCTCAGGCACCCGCCAGCGATTTTTGGGGTAGCTTGCAACCCGATGCTTTCATTGATTGGCTCAGAGAGCAAACGACAACTTTAGGAATTGATGCAAACCAACTGATATCAGATATGTACGATGATGAAGTTGTGGCAAAAGTAAAATCTTATCAGGAAAAAGCTGACGTGTTGGGAATCAAAGGCACTCCCTATTTATTCATAAATGGGTACGAGTGGCCTGGAACGTCTCGTGACATTGACATTTTCTCAGTCTATTTGAGGCTTCTTAAAAATAAAGCAAATGAAATGAGTGCCTGTCCCCCAAAAGTAATTGAAGAAGACAAGAAATATACGGCCATCATATCCACTACAAAAGGGGACATCGAGGTTGAGCTGTATCCCGAAAAAGCCCCTGTGACAGTCAATAGCTTTGTTTATTTAGCAGAGCAAGGTCTTTATGACAACTTACCCGTATTATCGAGTGATAAGACCTTCCTCTCGGGTGATCCCTCAGATACCTTGTATGGAGGTTTTGGATATATATATTTAAATGAACCTAATGACCTGACGTTTTCAGAACCGGGTATGCTGGCCATCCGGGAAATATTACCGGGATATGGCACAAACGGTTCAATGTTTTTCATAAATAGAACAAGCATTGAAAAAAGTAATCAGACGATTTTCGGAAAAGTGACCAATGGATTGGAAGTTTTGAATGAAATTGAAAATCGTGATATTTCAACTGACCCGATTGATCGCGTATTGAAGATTATTATTCAAGAAAATTGATGGCAGTAAATTCCGCAAAAAGACCCAGTGTGCTGTTGCTCGTGACCGCTTCGCTGGGTATTTTTTTTGGTTTGCTCTGCGCCAGCTTTGTACTCTGGACCAGTCTTAAATTCTTGGACTCAGATTCAAAGATTGAAGCTGTTGGATTAATGAGAAACATGGCAGCGTTTTCAATTTGCATCAGTTTGCTCAATCTGCCAGCCTTTATTCTCTCAATAATAAGGCTAAAAGGTATTCAAATACGCAAAATTACCATTGATCTGTTCAAACTTGCTTCTTGTTTTGTCATTGTATGGATAATCATTCTGATCTTGTACGCAAGGTTAGCAGAATTCAAGAATGTCGGCGGGTTGATGGCAGCACTGACGTTCATCATGATCGCCATACCAATATGGTGGCTGGTAGAATTCGCTCGCAAGGGCATTCAGCGTCCAACCACTCTGATCGAATGGGGCAGCCTGAGCTTAGGGCTCACTGTTATTCCATTTATCATCATTATTCTTGAAGGATTGTCGATTGTTTGCATCGCTGTTCTGTTGCTTCTATTGTTTTATCGTTTCCAGCCGGAAATCCTGGTTGATATTGCCGAGGTATCCCATTTGATCAATGACTTTTCAAATAGCACTGAGGTGTTGGAGTTGTTATCGCTCCGATTATTCCAAAACCCACAAATCGCCTTTTTCTTATTTCTCGGCATTGGAGGAGCAGCGCCATTTCTCGAAGAATTGATAAAACCGCTACCTGTATGGTTTTTGCTTGAAAAACCCATTAAACCGAGAGATGGGTTTGTCATTGGATTGATAAGCGGTGGAGCATTCACCTTATTGGAAAGTACTGGGTTGGTGAGCCAGCTCGATTTTCAGGATTGGCATAATGCAGTTTTACTACGCTCAGCCACTGCATGGTTGCATATCAGCATGAGTGGATTCGTGGGATATGGGATTGCTAAGGCGCGCGTTGTGAAACGCTGGGGAATTGCTTTGCGAAATCTGACGATCGCCGTTGTCTTGCATGGTTTGTGGAATTCAACGGCATTATTGAGTGAATATCAATCCATCACTGACCCTAATTTGAAAATTATTAATAACTGGCATATAAACTTTTCAGCCGCCGCTTGGCTACTACCCGTTATTCTCATTGCGGCTACTATTATTGTGATTCGGCTTCGTTCTCAACTTATTCAAGACCAAAAACCCGAAGAGCATTCAACCCATTTGGGTGCGACGAAATCATAGATATAGGGATGGAAAAACTCCACTATAATTCAGATTATGCTGGAAATGAATCGTGAAATTCTTCAAAGGATTGTGCGCCTTTTATTAAAAGTCCTTACTGCCACTGAATTCATTGATATCGAAAATCTTCCAGAAAAAAAGGGGGTGATTGTTGCTATCAATCATATCCATTATCTGGATACACCAGTCCTGTTTGCAAACCCCCGACGCCCGGATATCACTGCCTTGGTAACAACAAAATATCAACAAAAGCCTTTCATTAGATGGTTCACAGAGAGCGCACAGGGGATCTGGATAGATCGTGATATTGCGGATTTCACCGCGATCCGCAAAGCCTCCAAGGTATTGGCTGAAGGACGGGCTTTAGGTATCGCTCCAGAAGGTACGCGCAGCAAGAATGCAAAATTGCAACCGGGGAAACCGGGCACAATCATGTTGGCGGTAAAAAGCGGCGTGCCTATTGTGCCGGTCGGTATCACCGGCACAGAAGATGCATTGAAGAAGATTTTACGATTTCGTAAAGCGCAAATTACTGTACGATTTGGCAAACCTATAATCATCCCAGAATTCAAACAAGGCGAACGTTCCTCAGATTTGAGATATTGGACTGAAGAGTTAATGAAGCGCATTGCTGCATTGCTGCCGCAGCATTATCGCGGGGTTTATCAAAAGTTTTTAGATAAAGAATAGATTTTTTTCACAATGCCCCTTTTTTGGATAAGTCTGGCTTTCATTGCTGGCGTGTTTTTATCAGACATTCTTTCTCTCAGTGCTTGGGTTTGGTTTAGTTTATTGGCAATTGGTCTTACTGCGAGTTGCCTCGAATTGCGCTTCTCCAACCGACAAAAACACATTTTATTATCTCGGCCTCTTTTTGGCATTCCTTTCACTTTGATAATTGCGTCGCTTGCCTTAGGAGGCTGGCGTTTTCAACGGTGCTTACCGGTTTTCACCGAAAACCATTTGGGATGGTATGCTTCAGATTTCTACTCTACAATTGAGGGCACTGTCATCTCGTTTCCAGAGAAATCATCTTCCAGCACGGTCGCCATTGTTGAGACTGAAAAGATAACAATCGCTAATAAATCAAGGGCGGTTGAAGGAAAAATGGAAATACGCCTGCCGGCTGGATTTCATTTATCATATGGAGATTCGCTTTCTTTAGAAGGACAGCTTGAACCCATCCCCAATTCAGATGAAAAACCGAATCATTCCTATTTGGTTCGCAGAGGAATTACCCATCGAATGTTCTTTCCTAAAATCCGAACTAAAGCTTTGGGAGAGGGTAATCCATTCTTAATCATGCTGTATCGCATTCGTGAACAAGCTCAACGGATCATCTATGACCAAATGCCTTTCCCCGAGTCGGCATTATTGTCAGGTATTCTTCTGGGCATCGACTGGGGCATTCCTAATTATCTGATTGAGGCATACCGCGTCAGCGGAGTGTTACACATAATCGCCATATCAGGTTTCAACATCGCAATCGTTTCAACACTAATTACACGATTAACCAGGCGTCTTTTCCCACCCATTGGGGCTGCTGCCGCAGCAATATCTGCAATTGTTATTTATACTTTTTTGGTTGGTGCGGATGCAGCCGTTGTACGGGCTGCCATTATGGGCAGTTTGGCTATCCCCGCATATTACATTGGGCGCCGGATTATTGCAATTCACAGTCTGACAATCGTTGCAACAGCAATGCTAATGGCAAACCCTTTCTTGCTATGGGATACCAGTTTTCAATTGTCATTTCTGGCATGCTTAGGTTTGATCACCATTGTCGATCCAGTACAAGAATGGATGCAGACCAGGTTCGCCAACAATCAATCATTGCAGGCTGGCCAAAGGTTACTGCCATTGACAAATTTGGCGCTAACCACATTGGCCGCTCAATTCTCCGTCTTGCCGGTTATTTTAAGGTTGAATGCGCAGATTTCAGTTTTTATGGTACCAGCCAACCTCATTTTATTACCCCTTCAACCCATCATCATGGGATTAGGGGGTTTGGCAGTGATTTTCGGAATGCTTTTCGCCCCAATTGGCCAGATGTTTGGGTATGCGGTCTGGCCTTTTTTGGCATTCTGCAATCGAGTGGCTGTGAATTTCGGTATTCAACCTGGCACAGTCACCACAGTTCCATCTGGCTCATACTGGATAATCGTGGTTTTAGTCATTGCCTGCATTATATTTTTCTCAATAAAACAAATACAAGGGATAGGAAAATCTAGTTTTTCGCAGGAAATGTAATCCATCCTTAATTTATCATACGAATGTCCTGCTTGAAAATACCTTTTTCCAATTGTTTTCCAGGTATAATCCAAAAAAATCCTTCCCCCATAACCCCAATATTTCACGATACTTGAGGAAAGAGAATCTATGACCCTTACGCGTTGGTTGTATTTAATTAGAGCCATCCTTTTTGGAAGCTTAGTAACATGGTCGCTTCTATCCGGATTTAGCTTATGGATAATTTCCATTCTAGTCGGCTTGTTTGCGATATACCTTTCAGCAGTCTTTGTCAGCCGCATCGTAACCCGAAAACCAAAATCGCAATCAATGCGTGAAGTAAGCGAAGATATCCATAATTCCGCTAAGGTTTACATGCGGCGCCAGGTCCGCACAATCTTATTGGTCATCCCATTCATGGGGGCGGTAGTCTGGGCTTTCATGGGATGGCGCGAGACGGTCGCTTTCATCCTCGGAGTAATTACCTCCATAACAGCCGGCTATCTTGGCATGGCTATCAGTGTGAGAACAAATATCCAGACTGCCGATCTGGCAGAGGAATCTTTCTCGCGAGCCTTCCGAGTTGCAGTCTTTGGCGGTGGTGTGATGGGCATGTTGGTAACTGGTTTGAGCTTATTGGTTCTAACCTTTCTGTTCATGATTTTCAAGGACCCAAACGTTTTGGTGGGTTTTGGGGTAGGCGGTTCTTTAGCAGCTCTATTTGGTCAAATTGGCGGGGGGATTTTCACCAAATCCGCAGATGTCGGCGCTGACCTAGTTGGCAAAGTTGAAGAAAAAATCCCGGAGGATGATCCCCGCAACGCAGCGGTAATCGCCGACCTGGTTGGAGACAACGTGGGAGATTGTGCTGGACGAGGAGCGGATCTCTTTCAGACTTTCAGCGATGATATTATCACAGGCAGTGTCGTTTGCGCAACGTTAACATCTATTTATGGAAGAGAGATCATATTTTTTCCCATCCTATTGCAGTGTGTGGGAATCCTTTCATCAGCGATTGGCATCCTTGCCACCCGGCAATGGTTTCCGGAACAAAAACCTACTGGAATTTTCAATGTCGGGTTGTGGATCAGTTCCATTCTCAGCGCAGCGGGCGCTTTGCTGTTATCTATCTGGCTGATTGATGATATTTCCATCGGTCTGGCGGCTGTGCTTGGAATTGCAACCATGCTGATTGCGGCAGCGACCACGCGGCATTATGCAGGCATCAATGAAACACCTGTGAAAAAGATTGCCGCAGCCTCTCACCGAGGTGCGGCATTAACGCTTATGACAGGCACAGCTTTTGGATTGCGCAGTCCAATCATTGGATTATTGACCATTATTGCTTCCATTATGCTCGCGTTCAATATGGCTGGAGGCACGATTCTGGCGATTCTGGCCGTCAACATCGGAACTGATCTTTTAATCGGCATCATCATGGCATCAGACGCATTTGGTCCCATTGTGGATAACGCAGCAGGAATTGCAAAAATCGGAAAAGCCAATCCAAAAGTATTTGGGGCACTATCGCATCTGGACGCTGTAGGCAACACTCTCAAAGCCACAACCAAATCATACGCAATGGCTTCTGGGACAATCACTGCCTTTGTCCTCTTCGCTACCTTTTTTAGCATTACAGGAAATACTGTGCTGGACCTGATCACACCCTATGCCATCGGTTTTATCTTTGTGGGGATCTCCCTACCCTACCTAATGTCTTCTATTGTCATAGGAGCAACTGCCAAGACTGCGGAATTGATGGTTGATGAAGTTCGCAATCAATTTCGCCAGAATCCAGCTATTTTGGAAGGCAAGGCCAAACCCAATTATTCTTATTGCGTCGATATCGCGACAAAAAACGCTTTGCGCGAAATGCTTTTGCCCGGTGCAATTGCATTCGCATTGCCATTGGCAACTGGTTTTCTGTTTGGAAGCGCTGCCTTAGGAGCATTATTGATTGGAGCGGTGTCTTCTTCCGCTTTATTGGGTGCGTATTTTAACAATACGGGGACAGCCTTCGATAACGCTAAAAAAACCATTGAGGAAGATGAAAGCCTGCAAGGTTCATTTGCGCATGCTTCCGCCGTTGTAGGAGATACTTACGGTGACCCACTCAAGGACGTGGCGGGGCCTTCGCTGCTAATCTTCATGAAACTGATCGGCATGACATCCTTATTGATTGCCCCATTGCTAAACCAAGTCATCGTCATCTTTCGATAAACATACCAGCTAAAACGTCAATACTGCGGCGGCTGCCGCAGCAATTTCAATTATGCCAATCCCAATTACCAACAAACTGAATGGCTTGCTCTCGCAGCGATGAAAGGCATTCCATCCAAGTATGACTGCCAAAATGGGAAAGATAAATCCGCAAACGATGAACTCCAGATCTGAAGTCCCTTTGAAAATAAAAGAAACAGGTTGTAGTCTCGCTTCTACGGGCAAGCTTTTTACCACCCAGAAAAAGAGAGCAGGCATTAAACACAACAATCCTAATAATACACATTGAACCCTATTTCTATTTTCCATCTACACCTTTCTCAATTATTGATTGGCTTTTATTTATATTATATGTTAGCGTTTCAATAATCGACCGAAAAAACCTCAACAAGCAAAATGCATTGGGGGCGTAACTGAAAAAAGCGAATTGTAGGATAATCTCTCCATAGTTCGCTTACCTCGCTTGAGACGCAAGTAAGCTAGCCCTGGTACAATGGGAAATATTAATATGGAATGGTTAAAAGAGAATCTATCTTTCAACACCCACGGCAAGGGTATGCTGCTAATCACGCGGGAAATCGAAAGGCAAATTCAGAGCTGGGATATTCAAGAGGGCATGTGCTTTTTATATATCCCCCATGCCAGCGCTTCTCTCACCATCAGTGAAAGCTACGACCCTTCCGCTCAGCAGGATGTAGAAGCTTTTTATGAATACACCGTCCCGGAAAACCAACCCTGGTACCGGCATACTTTAGAAGGGGCGGATGACTCACCCTCGCATATCCGCGCAACGCTGACCCAGCCTAGTTTGTGCATTCCGATCGACGATGGCCGGCTCAGCCTTGGTACCTGGCAGGGCATCTTTCTGTTTGAGCATCGAGCGAGGAGCCAACGCAGGCGAGTTCTCTTGCGCTGTTTGAAGGTCAGTTGAAACTTCAATAAAGCCAATTCATTTATGGTAAGATAAATTACAGCATTCCTGCCGCATCCTTTTTTCTCCAAAGCAACAATCCCGTCAAACCCGTCTGATTCGGTTCTTGCATTCATCAATCCTGGAGGTGAACATGGTTCGTGTTGCTGATTTATTAAAACAAAAAGGCAAAAATGTCTGGCAAATTGACGTTCGTTCAAGCGTACGCGCAGCCTTAAAACACCTGGCAGAAAAAGACGTGGGGGCATTGGTGGTAACTAAAAAAGGCAAGATGTGCGGCATCTTTTCCGAGCGGGATTTTGCCCGCAGGCTGGCTGACGAGGATGCGTTTTCTTTGGACAGCCCAGTCTCCAAATTAATGACACACGAGGTTCTGACGGTAATACCAACTGATTCGGTGGAACATTGTATGAAAATGATGACCGACCACCATATTCGGCATTTGCCAGTATTGGAAGGCGGCGACCTGATCGGGTTAATTTCCATTGGAGATGTGGTCAAGAGCATCATTTCCGGGCAAAAGTCATTCATCCGTCAATTAGAGGACTACATCAGCGGCCGGTGGTAAAAACCGCCAGAAAAAGCATTCCAGCCAACTAACATCAGGTATACTTTGGGGGTTTATTTCAAACTGGCTTTTCAGCATGCAAAAAGCAAAAAACCGTACTCTCGGCGCTCAAATCAAATTGTCGGCTGCTATGACAGTATGGGGCGGGTCGTTCATCGCCACCAAGATCGCCGTTGCAGAAGTATCCCCCATCAGCGTGATCTGGCTGCGCTTTCTCATTGGATGGATCGTTCTGGGTTGGTTTGCTTACCGGCAAAAAGAACTTGCGCTCTCCAGCTGGAAAGATACCCTGCAGTTCACCTGGCTGGGTTTCTTGGGCATCACGCTGCACCAGTGGCTGCAAACCTATGGGCTGGTGACAGCACAAGCTTCCACTACTGCCTGGCTGGTTTCCACTGCCCCAATCTTCATGGCATTGATGGGCTGGCTATTCCTTAAAGAAAAGATCAGCAGTCAAATCGCAGCGGGCATTTTGCTGGCAACGGTTGGTGTGATGATGGTGGTCAGCAAAGGCGAAATCCGCAGCATGTTGTCAGGCGGTTTTGGGCAACCGGGAGATATGTTAGTGCTGCTGAGCGCACCCAACTGGGCAGTCTATTCGGCGGCTTCGCGCCCGGTATTACAAAAGCATTCCGCCATTAAAGTAACATTCTACATGGTGTTCTTCGGCTGGCTGCTTTCTAGCTTTCAGTTCGTAGCCGGCAGGCACTGGAGTGAGTTCGGTCAGCTCAGCATGAACGGGTGGATCAGCATTCTGTTTTTAGGCGTCTTTTGTTCGGCACTAGCCAACATCTTCTACAATGACGGTCTGCAATATCTGCCTGCCACGCAAGTCGGCATTTTCTTGTATTTAGAACCATTGGTAGCCACGCTGATCGCCGCGGGATTGCTGTCAGAGGAGATCATGCTGGCAACTCTTTTTGGCGGAGGTCTGATTCTGGCAGGGGTATGGCTGGTGAACCGCAATGCGGCCGACCTTGCCAATGACCAAAAATCAACCCGTGAGCATTGATCCGGCTGAGGCAAGCCTGTTACAATCATAAGCATATCAAAACAAGCGGAGGGACTATGCAGCATGAGGAAAGCAAAAAGGCTATGCTGGCGGTTTTCCAGTACATGCGCGAAGAATTAGATGCGCTTTTAGAGGGCTTGACCATGCAGGAAAGGAACAGGCAGGGAACATTGGAACGCTGGAGCGCGAAAGACATGCTGGCACACTTGGTATTCTGGTACCGGCATCTCAACCAGCAGATCGAGAAAAATTTAGCGGGAGAAAAAGCGCTCGTTTCGGGAGATTACCTGGACCAGATCAACGACGGTGTGTTTTACCAACACCTGCAACAATCCTTTGAGGAAGCTCGCCAAGAGGAAGCGGATGCCTACCGCAAATTCCTTAAAATCATTATCCCCATCAACGCAGATGACGTATGCACCCCTGGCAAGTTCACCAGTCTGGGAGAGCGCAGCCTGCTGGAGCGCGCGCTGGGAAGCCATGGCTGGCATGTAGCTGCCCATATCAGCGATTTCTATCAGAAAAACGGGCAACCAGAAAAAGCGCGAGCCCTGCAAAAAGATCTGTGCGAACGCTTGGGCCAGTTTTCCTGCTGGAAGGCCAACGCCTTCTATAACCTGGCTTGCTTTTACGCCCTGAATGGATTGAAAGATGAGGCGCTCAGCAGACTGCGCGAGGCCTTCCAGGAAAAGCCCGAATTGATAGATTGGGCAAAACAGGACAGCGACCTGAATGGGCTGCGAAATGAAGCGGAATACCGGGCTTTGATAGGTGAATGAGCGTTATGCGGGGATTCGTTTCGGACAAAAGTTGACAATTTTTCAAAACGAATAGCTAATGGGGTGGGATTCGTTTCCGCGAAACGAATCGCTATTCCTCGGTAAGGCGGGGGCTTTGGCGGGCGCGCTTGAGCTGGGAGCGCTGTTTTTTGGTAGCCAGACGGCGCTGGTGGGCTGCTGTGTTGGGATGCGTCGCTTTGCGAAGTGCGGGGGGATGCAAGGCGGCACGAATCAGAAGTGACAGACGACGGCGCGCATCCAGGCGGTTCTGGGCTTGGGCACGATAACGGCGGGCCTCTATGACGAGCACGCCCTGCTGCGTGATGCGGCGACCTGCCAAGCGCAGCAGGCGCTGTTTGACCTCCTCGTTCAGGCTAGCCGAAGCTGGCAGATCAAAGCGCAGTTGTACCGCCGTGGCAAGTTTATTGACATTCTGGCCGCCAGGACCAGCAGCGTGGATAAAACTTTCCTGCAACTCAGATTCTGGGACCTGCAGTTTTTCTGTAACATACAGCATAGCAACTCCATCATATCATTAGATATTGCATGAAAGCTTGTCCATTTTTCAATTTCCAGGCTCTTGACAAAGAGGAAAAAGTATATATAATACAAACCAGTTTGTATTATAGACTTCATATATGCTACGAGGTGAAAATGAACAAGGAAAGTCAAGAAATCAAAGAGACCATCCAGCGCACCAAGCGCTACTGGTATGTGGATGGCTTAGGCGAAATTGGCGCGGGCATTGCGCTGTGCCTGGTGACGCTGTTTTATTTTGCGCTCAACCGCATGGAGCCTTCCTTACTGCAAATGATATTGTTCGCAGCGGGTCTGCCGGCATTGATCCTATTGTGCAACTGGACAATCGGAAAGGCTGTACGGAAAATAAAGGAAAAAATCACTTACCCGCGCACGGGCTATGTAGCTTACCCGCGCAAGAGCGGCAGCAAGCGCTGGAAGCGGGTGATCTTGTCCGCTCTAATCGGCGCGGGGGTAGGGGCAATAACCAGCCTGCTGGCAGGCAGCCTGCCGGTTTTTTATGTGCTTCTGTTCGTCACGCTGGTGACCATGCTGGCATACATTTACATCGGCTACTCGCTGGGCCTGGCGCGTTTCTACCTGTATGCCGCAGCCTGCGGGCTGTTGCTGGCTGCCAGCACACGCTTTGACCTAACCCAGGCGGAATATTTCTTAGCCTTCTTGGGCGGACAAGGATTGATCTGGCTGCTGAGCGGCTGCATCACGTTATTGGTTTATCTGCGCAGCACCCAGCCAGCACAGGAGGACGCATGAGCGAACTAAGCGAGATCGCCGCACTGGACCGGGTGATCCACGAACCGGCCCGGCTGGCGATCCTATCCATTCTGTACGCAGCCAGCGAGGCGGATTTTCTGTACCTGCTGCGCGAGACGGGTTTGACCAAGGGGAACCTCTCAGCGCATCTGAGCCGATTGGAGAGCGCCGGCTACATCCAGATTGAAAAAGGGTATATCGGCAAGCTGCCGCAGACGATCTGCCGATTGAGCGAAAACGGGCACAAGGCATTCGAAGCCTACCGCCATCAACTGCAGACCTTTCTGAAGGATCTGTAAGCGCAGCAGACAGTCGCTTGCCGTTATAATTGGGGGCGATTCAGAAAGGACAAGATGCAGATCCTACTCGATTCCGCCATCCTCAAAGAAGCACGGCAAGCGGCAGCATGGGGCTGGGTGAAAAGCGCGACCACCAACCCCAGCCTACTGGCCAAGAGCGAGCTGCCACCCACCCAAGCACTGCGGGAACTGGGACAGATCCTGCCCGGCGCTATCTTTTACCAATTGACGGGAACCAGCCTGGACAGCATGAAAGAGGAAGCCAGCATGGCATACGATATCCTAGGGGGACAATTGGTGCTCAAGATCCCCGCCTCAGCGCTGGGCTTTCAGGCAACCGCACACTTCAGCAGCATGTACGCTTGCGCAGTCACCTCAATCTTTTCGCCCGCGCAAGGCATGCTGAGCGCCGCCGCCGGGGCGCGATACGCGCTGTATTACCATAACCGCGCCAAACGACTACTGCCGCAAGGGCAGGGGGAACGCCTGGCAACAGAACTGGTGCAGGCTTTGAGCGGCACTGATACGCAAGCAGTGGCGGCAAGCCTCAAATCGCCGCAGGAGATGGTGGAAGCGCGCCAGGCAGGCGTGCGCATCCTTTCGGCGCCATTCGAGGTTCTGGCACAGCTGCCGCTGAACGAACTTTCCGAGCAGGCATTGCAGGAATTTCAGGCAAACGGCATAGGACTGCTAAGCTAATCCTCTTCTCGATCACATCCACAAAACCCAAATCTTCAAATCCGAGCTACTGGATTCCAAAAGCGGAGAGATTTTCCCCTTGCGCAATTTTGAAACCTGCAGTATCATACATTCTGTTTATTGAATATGTCAATGAAAACTATCGAACGCGAAACAAGCAAAATTTTTGCAGTACTCGGAAATCCGTTCCGAATCCGCCTGGTACTGGCGCTTTGGGCACAGGAAGCGTGCGTGTGCCATCTTGAAGCGCTTTTAAGGAAACGGCAAGCCTACATATCCCAACACCTGATGGCGTTGCGGGAGGCGAAGGTGCTAGAAACCCGCCGAGAAGGGAAATTCATCTACTACCGCCTGGCTGATCCCGCCATCATCGACCTCATTCAAGCGGCAGGAGCAATCATGGGGTTGAAAGAAGGCAAGCTGCTAAACAAGCAGAATATTGAGATGCCTGATAATTGCATTTGCCCGCATTGCACGGGCGGATTAGGGGAGAGGGGGATCGAGACAGAAGACAAACACACGGTATTGGAAAAAATCTAGACCATCACTAAGGAGAATAAGAATGATGCAAATCAAAATACTCGGCTCTGGCTGCGCGAATTGCAAGCGCCTGGAGCAGATCACCCGAAAAGTAGTTGACGCACTAGGCATAGAAGCGGAATTCGAGAAGGTAACGGATTACCAAAAAATCGTTGAATATGAAATCTTATCAACACCAGGCCTGGTGATCAATGAAAAGGTAGCAGCCTCCGGCCGAATCCCCTCCGAGACAGAGATCCAAGCCTGGGTTGAAGAAGCATACAAGGCTAATTAATTTTTTGCGTCAACGGAAACCCTGACCTTTCAGGGTTTTTCCATGACAGAATCACATTCATAATATTGAATATTTTTAAAAAGGAGAAAAATGGGCAATTTCCTCAACAGCGCAGCAAACTTATTTTATGGAGGATTGGGTAATTTGGCCGCCTATTTGGCCGCGCACGTCCTGCTGTGTCTGCTGCCGGCCTTCTACATTGCCGGAGCAATGACAGCTTTGATCCCCAAGGAAACAATTACACGCTATCTGGGGCGCAATACGCCAAAATTCATTTCCTATCCCGCAGCAGCCGCAGCCGGATTCCTGCTGGCGGTGTGCTCATGCACGGTTATCCCGCTCTTTGCCGGCATTTACAAAAAAGGCGCAGGGCTGGGGCCAGCCATCACATTCCTGTTCGTCGCGCCGGCAGTCAACATTCTGGCTTTGACGTACACCGGCACTGTGATTGGAATGGACCTGGCTCTGGCGCGATTAATACTTTCTTTGGCGTTCGGCATCGGCATCGGCATCATCATGGCGATCATTTTCAACAAAGAAGACGCGGAACACGATCGCGCGACGGACGCGATGTTCGCCCAGCAAAGAAGCATGCGGCGCCCGGCATTGGTGTTTCTGCTCATACTGGTAGCGCTGCTGATAGTCGGCACCTTTCAAATTGACCTGCTAAAAAACGTTTATCTCGAATTCAATCTGCCGATTCGCGGAACAGAACAATTCCAAAATTTTCTGCACGCTTTAGTGCCTTTCGATGCCGCTCGAGGGGAAGAAGGCGTTAGCGTTCAGGGCGCGGTCTTAATCGGGCTGCTGGTATTGATCGGCTTCAGTTCCTGGAAGGGATTAGAAAAAATTCATGAAGGGTTCAACGCCTGGACATGGATTTCCACAAGCCTGGTAGGGATCACGCTGGCCTTCGCTTCATTGAATCTGCAACCAGCAGCAGAATTTTTAGGCGTGCAATTGATCGGCAAATTCTTCGGCGTCCTTTTATCGTTGATCGTGCTGGGATGGATGCTCAAGAAAGCTTTAACCGAAGATGAGATGCGTGATTTCCTTTGGGAAACCTGGAGGTTCATCAAACAAATCTTCCCATTGCTGATCGTGGGGGTCTTTTTAGTCGGGATCATACGCGGATTGATCCAACCCGAGTGGATAGAGACACTGGCAGGACAAAACACGCTTTTCGGCAATTTTGTCGGGGTCATATTTGGGGTATTCATGTACTTCCCAACGCTGGTGGAAGTGCCAATCGCGCAAATGTTCCTCAGTCTGGGAATGCACCGTGGCCCTTTGCTGGCTTACCTTATTTCTGACCCCGAATTGAGCCTGCAGAGCATTTTGATCACGGCAACCATCATCGGGAAGCTGAAAGCCTGGGTATATGTCGGCTGGGTAGCCCTATTCAGCACGGCAGCAGGTTTATTGTATGGCGCCTGGGTCGATGGAACAGCCTTGCTCACAATCATGCTTTACCTGGCAAGCATGCTGGTTGTGATCGTTTTGGTCTTCTTCATTGTAAATCGCTTCAAGCCGCGCAACCAAAAAATTTCAGAGAAGGCAAGGCCATAGAGATGCTGTGCAATAAACGAATCAGCGATATTCTAGCGATGTGCCGCTATGCCCAGCCAATCTCTTATCAAGCACGTTTTTTCACAGAAACATGCAATAGAATATAGGCATGTTTTGGTTTAAAGTACTCTCTAAAGGAAACCAATATGAAAATACTCATCACGGGCGGGGCAGGCTACATCGGTTCAACCATCGCCTCGGCGCTGGAAGATGCCGGACATACACCGATCATCTTAGACTCGCTAATCACCGGGCGAATTGAGTTCACACGCGGGCGCATCTTTTATCAAGGTGATATCGCCGATCAAGATCTGGTCAAGCGTGTGTTCAGAGAACATGCAGATATCTATGCCACCATTCACTGCGCAGCGCTAATCGTGGTGCCGGAATCCACCGAGCAGCCTTATGAGTATTACCGCGAGAATGTGGGCAAATCTCTGGAGCTGTTCCATACGCTGCATGAAGCAGGCGCCCAGCGGCTGGTCTTTAGCTCTTCAGCCTCCATTTATGACGTGGTGCCGGGTTTCATGGTGACCGAGTCCGCCGCGCTTAAACCCAGCAGCCCATACGCACGCACCAAATACATGATGGAAATGATCTTGCGCGATTACTGCACTGCATACAGCATGCAGGGCATTGCGCTGCGTTATTTCAACCCCATCGTCGCCGACCCGCAGATGCGTTCGGCGCTGCAAATAGAGAATCCGACGCATGCAT
>ENA-ORXD01001246-ORXD01001246.1-sediment-metagenome-genome-assembly--contig:-NODE-1246-length-22566-cov-4.188714_pt1 | contig 22566 bp, 19 predicted proteins | sample MGYA00237862_ERZ511471 | MGnify/ENA metagenome assembly ERZ511471
GTATTGTTGCTAAGGTTAATGTCGGTAGGTGCCTGGTTCTCAACCTCATCTTCCACCGTGATCACAAAGTTCTTGGTGAAGGTCGCCCCCAGCGCGTCTTCCACCTGCACCCGTACATTCCGGGTGGCGCTGGCTTCATAGTCCAGCACCGCCGCGGTCTGCAATGTCGATCCGCTGATCTGGAACAGGGCGTTGTCCTCCCCGCCCGTTCCCGCCACCAGGGTATAGATCCACTCAGGACCACTGTCCGGGTCCACAGTAGAAAAAATTCCTATGGATGTTCCAATCGCCAGGTTTTCAGCAATGCTGCTGGAGGTTAATAAAATATCAGAGGGCGCGTCGTTTCCATCTAAAATCGTAATCGATAAAGCTTCTTGATATACCCCACCCTTGTCGTCGGTGACTTCCACAAGAATGTTTCTTGTCGCGGCTTCTTCATAGTCCAGTATCGCCGCAGTCCGCAGCGTACTTCCGTCGATCTCAAACAGGGCGTTATCTTCCCCTCCAGGGCCACTCACCAACTCGTAGGTATGTGTATCCCCCGCATCCTGATCAGACACCGAGAAATTCCCAACCAGCGTATTTGCATTTTGATTTTCCGCAATTTCCGAATTGTCTAGCGTTATTTGATCGGGAGGATCATTGGCATCCTCAATAGTTATCTCAAAAGTTTTTGATAGCAATCCGCCCTGACCATCGTCTGCTTCTATACGCACGCTCCTGGTAGCACTCTCTTCATAGTCCAGTACCACTGCCGTCTTCAATTGATCTGCGTCAATAGTAAACAGAGCATTATCATCATCCCCTTCTCCCGTTACCAGGGTAAAGGTGTGCGTGTCCCCGGCGTCCGGGTCGGTTACCGTCAGCACGCCCACTAGTACACCAGCATCCTGATTTTCTGTGACCGAAGAAGGGTCTAAAGAAATATCCGTTGGAATTTCGTTCAGCAAATAATTCTTTTGGGTCGGACTGCTTTGGTTGGAAATTGGGGTATCAGCATCCAGGGTTGTTACAGCCCAACCCTGGCTATTTACTATAGCCCCCCCTGCGTTCTGTGTGCGAACAGGAGGAGCCGCTTTAACAATAGGAGCGTTCCCTCCAAAGATCAGACAAAATGCCATCAGTATATCAAAAAGTTGAGATAATACGCCCCGCCTGGATTTCATCTCCTGCCCTCCCCAAAAACCCATACCTAATGTTTAAAATAACCACCAACTTGTAATCTGGCAACATATTTCAGATTTCTAATCAATGGGTGCCAATTGAAAGTAATTCCCTTCTGGTAAGTATTCAAATTCTCTCGCAAATAATGGGTCGTAATCTACCACATAAACTGGGCGGTGCAAAATTTCGCTTCTGACGAGATCCAGCTCATGCTCTTCAATAGCACGCCAGATCGCTTCTCTTGCCCAGCCTTTTTCCCATAAAAGATAAAATTGCGCAACCTGGCTTCTCGATCGATTGTAAATTAACAGGTCAGCCCGCTGGTTATTGACCAATTGTGTATATTCAAGAATCACAGCAGGCGACCATTGCGCCAGAATAACAGCATTTGGTTCCGCGGTTCGCATCACCTCATCAGCAAAACTGGCGGGACCTTTGACGTCGCTTAAGTTCACCCATTTCCAGTTCAATCCAATCGTCATGACAATAACCAGGGGCAAAAAGAAAGCGTAATACATTTTAGTTTTCTCGGCCAAAAGTCCCGAATTCACCCACTTGACCACCTGATTCCACAACCAAAACAACCCCAATCCAATAAAAATCGCCCATATCATATAAGAGGGGAGAAACATTGTGTCTTTATCCAAAACGCGATAATTAATGAAAAATATAGCATTCGCCAAAAAAATGCCAATCAATCCAACAATGAACTTGGTGTCCCTTTTTAAACCAACAACCAATCCAAAACAACCAATTAATACGCCAATCCCCATAAAATTGCGCCAAAAATAATTAAAAAACCGCAGCATCTCACCAGGAATTTCTCTCCATGTGTACGCAAAAGCAAAAAACCGATAAGCCTTCCCGGATATCATCCACCAGACACCCGCAAAAGTTGTTAAGTCTTCGCCATAATACTCCAGCACATAGTTGAGAGAAGGGTGTGTCATGGCACGAATGGGGAGATAGATATAGGGCAGCATCCCAATCAGACAACTCCCCCCCATAATTATTATTCTTTTAAACGACTTGCCCCAATGCCAATGCTTTGAAGTTATCACCAACCAGGTAAAAGCCGGAGCAAACAGCACCCCTGAAGTATGGTTTGATAAACTGAGCCCATAAATGAAAGCAAAGCCATATAAATATTTCACACTTCCTGATTTTTGCCACATAAATAATAAAAGCAAATTTACCGACAGGAAAAATGTGTGTAATGTGTATACCTCAGCAATTAAAGCCATTTGCCAGAAATAATTTGAGAACGCCAAGAAAAGACTCGCAATTGCTGCGAAAAAAGGATTGTCAATCACCAGACGTATTAAGATAAATAGCATATAAACTGTTAGCGCGCCAAAAAAAGCCGACATGATATTTAATCGATAAGCAAGGTCTTTAATTGGCAGGTAACTGAACAACTTCCCAACAATCAGGTACAGCGGGTATCCCGATGGATGCACAATTCCTAAAAGGTGTACACCTGTGGAGAGCTCAGCGCTATCAAAGCCATACACACCAGGCGCAAGCGTCAGTAAATAAACAGCAAACGCCAATCCAGCTGCTAACAAGCCAAGATGTTTTTGAAAAGCAGTGCTAAGGTCGGTAGATTTCTTCATATTCAGTTACCGGCATAGGAGCTCCCCGTATAGACAGAGCAAACAATGTTAAATGATCTACTTCGGCGCAAAGAGTTTGCTCCATTTCATTTGCGTATGTCTTAAGACCCACCCAGCCACCGGGCTTGTTTTTTTCATCATAGTACTGTATTTGATGATCATCTGGTAACCGCAAATAACGAGCCCACTCATTTTGATTCAAATAAAAACAGAGCTCAATTGTCTGCTCAAAAAAAGGATTTTCAACGATTTCATTGTTTGAATCCCGGTAAAGCACATTGACAATCCTTGGCCTTAACCAAATCCTTCCCGCAACTTCAACCTTTTCCGGGAATAGATTGGGCTCGCGTGCAACAACAACCAAAGAACCCCCGGAATCAAGCAAGTCTGGGGGCACGTATATTGAAAAATCTCTGTCCGGTGTTGTGGCAACTAACTCCTTTCCGGACGTAACCAGAGCCGTACCCTGAACCAATACGGGTTCTGTTTCCTGGGTACTGCTTGCAGGTCGTTGGTTTCCCAACAATAAAACCAACACAACAGCAATCACCAAAACGGCAAGTACAGAAAATGTCCAGTAGTTTTTCGCCTTCTTGTTTGAATTGGTATCCAATGTCATGCTAAATTTTCTCCATAAACGAACTTTTTTATTTGAAGGCTTTGCTATCCCCGTGCACCGGTCCACCCGCTTGAAAACAAAAACCGACCGCAGCTGGGCCGGTTTCGCTTTTGGCTCCCTGACAACCTGACTTGTTAGCAACAAGTCCAGCGACCAGTTAGGTCATCAGATCCACACCTCCCTTGTTTGAACGCTTTATCAACGCGTCAACAACTGAAAATACAAGTTCATAAATATACTGCCCTATATTCTCCAATCTCAATATAACAAAACACGGATAAAAAGTCAATCGCAATCACTAGCATCAACAATGTGTTAAGTCGATAAAGCAGGATTGTTGATAAAGGGTATTCCTTGCAAAAATCATCCAAGTTGCTGTGTTTTTAAAAGTTACCTGCATTCAAGTTTTCGAGAAGACGAATTGCGTTCTGCAAGCGGGTGAGTACTTTTTCCTTGCCGAGAATTTCTAAACATTCAAACAAGGGAGGGCTAACAGTTTGTCCGGTGGCTGCCACGCGTAATATTCCAAAGACCTGACCCGGTTTATATCCTGACCCTTCAACCAGATCGCGCATTGGAGGCTCAACAACTTCAGGGGCAAAAGATTCTGTCTGCGCTAACACATCCAAACACTCTTGGGCTATTTTCGCAGACTCAGCAGCAGTTGTGTTCTTGGCCACCAAATCTTCTGCCGCGGGAACAACTTCCTCTTTGAAGAAAAACTCAGCGAAACGTGGTGCATCATCAAATGTTACCATCCGCTCGCGAATCAACGGAATTATCTTTGTGAGCAATTCATCATCAACCGAATAACCCAAATTTTCAAACTGCGGCCGCACCCAATTTTTTAATTCATCGACAGACAAACTGCGAATGTGCAAACCATTAAAATGATCTAATTTGGAAAAATTAATTGCTGCTGGCGAGGGATTTAATTTTTCAATGCTGAACTTATCGACAAGATCTTCCAGCGTAAAAAATTCTGTGTGATCATCATAACTCCAACCCATCAACGCAATCCAATTATCTAACGCTTGTGGTAAATATCCAAAACCCGCAAAATCTCTTACAAAGATTGAGTACCCATCTCCACCCAACTCAGCCAGATCACGCTTACTCATCTTGCCTTTACCGCTTGGTTTAAGAAAAACAGAGAGATGCACAAACTTTGGCATATTCCAGCCAAAGGCGCGGTAAAGAAGCGCGTGTAGCGGAAAAGTAGGCAACCATTCTGAGCCGCGAAAAACATGGGTGATCTTCATCAGATGATCATCTACCATTGCTGCCAAATGATAAAGCGCCCAACCATCTGATTTGACCAGTACATAATCATCTATCATGTCATTGTTAACTGTGATCTCACCACGCAGCTCGTCATACACAGTAGTTGAACCTTCTTTTGGACTCTTAAAGCGAATCACATAGGATTCGCCTGCTGAAATTCTTTCTTTTGCCTCGTCCAATGAAATATTCCGGCAATTGCCGTCATAATGAAGCGGTTCTTTGCGCTTTTGGCGTTCCTGACGCACCTTGCTTAATCGCTCCGGTGTGCAAAAACAATAAAAAGCATCACCAGACTCTACCAGCTGATGGGCATACTTCAGATAGATTTCTTTTCGCTCGGATTGCCGATAAGGCCCATAAGGACCACCAACATCAGGGCCTTCATCCCATTGCAAGCCCAACCATCGCAAGCCAGTCATTTGTTCCGTTTCCGCATCTTCAACAAATCGCCGGCGGTCAGTATCTTCAATACGCAAAATGAACTGCCCACCCGTTTTACGTGCCAACAAATAATTAAATAAAGCTGTTCGCGCTCCCCCCAAATGCAGATATCCAGTAGGAGACGGTGCGTATCTTACGCGCGCAGGTTTCAATTGTTCTTTCATAATGCTCCGCTTTTTAATCTAAGGTTTTGGTACGTGATACAACACTTTCAACCAGGCCAATTCCAAAACAAAGAGAAAGTAAAGAACTTCCTCCATAACTGATAAAAGGAAGAGTTAATCCAGTTACAGGAATAACGTTCAGATTAACCCCAATGTTCACTGCTGTCTGAAAAAATATTAAAGTTGCATATCCAAACGAGATAAGGCTGCCATAAAGATCATTTGCCACCCGGGCAGCCCGGACACAGCGCAATACAACAAAAACCAATATAAGAATGACAATCACGGCACCAATGAAGCCAAATTCCGCGGCTAAAGCGGAAAAAATGAAATCAGTGTGCCGCACTTTTAAGAATCGCAATTGAACCTGAGAGCTGTGGCCATACCCCTGGCCGAACAACCCTCCAGAACCAATTGTCACCAGGGCTTGTTCAACGTTATAAGCATTCCCATGGCGCGCATTGGGATCTGGAAAAAAGAAATTTACAACCCTGGCCTGCTGGTACTCCTCCAAAAATGGAAACGCCAGTGTGCCGGCTACCAGACCGGCTAATCCAAGAATAAAAAGATATTGAATTGGCAGCCCTGCCAACCAAAGTAATGCAAACCAGATCACAAATAAAACAATGGAAGTGCTTAGATCAGGCTGAAGAAGAACCCATACTGTAATCCCAGCAATCAATAACCCACTGCGTGCAATCCACAAAAAATCATGTGGCTCTCTCTGGCTATTTTGAAAATAATTTGCCATCACAAGGATTACCACAATCTTTGCCAATTCGGATGGTTGGATAACGGCAAAGCCAATATCCAGCCAGCGCTGTGCGCCAAAGCTTACCTGACCCAGAACAAAGATAAAGACTAAAAACAACACCATCACAATATACATTATTCGCGATAAGGGTGCCCAATAGTGGTAATCGACCATTGAAACCCCCACCATCACAAAAATACCGATCACAAAAAACAGGACTTGACGAGGAATAAGCTCAGCCAGCACTTCATTTCCGGCTATTGCAGAGCGAAACATCACTATCCCAAAAACTCCAAGGAAAATGACGGCCCCAAATAACCAGAAATCAAAGTTTCGCCAATATTCTCGTTTCATTTCTCAACAACCATTAAAAGATTACGAACGACCTTACCGTGCATGCCTGCGCTGTGGAGATTTCAGGGGAATGTCTGCAACCAGACGTTGTTCACGTCCCTCTTGTGTCACTCGGATCACGACTGCATCGGGATCAATTTCAATGTATCGTGAAATCACATCCAGTATTTCATTCTTCATAGATTCAACAGATTTTGGCGAAAGATCGGTGCGGTCATGGATCAGCACCAGCTTTAAGCGCTCCTTTGCATTGTCAGCGCTTTTTGATTTTCCGCCTCGCAAAAAATCCAACCAACCCGCCATGATTAATCCCCTCCAGAACGCAGTAATCCAGAAATTCGATGGAAGAAACCACCCTTCTCGTCAAGGTCAAGGAAAGGCACCGTGTTGCCCTGTAAACGCCTCGCAATATTTTTAAAAGCCAGCCCGGCTTTGGATTTATCCGAAAGTACGATTGGTGTGCCTCGATTCGTGCTGATCACAACATTTTCATCTTCCGGCACAATTCCTATGATGTTAATCGCGAGAAGCTCGACGACATCGTCAGCGGTAAGCATATCACCACGTTTCACCATGGTTGGGTTTAACCGATTAATGACCAGGTCTGCGGGGCCTTTTTCCTCAGCCTCCACCAGGCCAATGATTCTATCCGCATCTCTCACCGCAGAAACTTCAGGATTTGTCACCACCAAAACACGGTCGGCCGGAGCAATGGCATTCCTGAAACCCCGCTCAATCCCCGCTGGCGAGTCTATCAATACCCAATCATAATCTGGCTTCAGTTGTTCACAAAGCCGGACCATATCACTCGGTGATACTGCGGACTTATCCCTGGTCTGGGCGGCTGGAATTAAAAACAAGTTTTCAAAATGTTTGTCTTTAATCATAGCCTGACGAAGCCGGCAACGACCTTCTACAATATCCACCAGATCGTATACAATTCGATTCTCCAGGCCCATTACTACATCCAGGTTACGAAGGCCAATATCACCATCAATACAAACCACACGCTCTCCTAAATTGGCAAGAGCAAATGCAACATTTGCAGTGGTTGTTGTTTTACCCACACCGCCTTTTCCTGACGTTATCGTAACGATTGTTGCTGTCATCTTCCTCTCTCTCCGTGGCTCCATAACTCTGCGACTACTTGTCCTTCTTTGACACTTGCAATTTCCGGTTGCGATTTACCTTTACGTTTAGGGGCAGTGGAGATGTAGTCTGATATGCGCAACTGGGTGGGAGCCAGATCAAGTGCGCACACAATGGCGTTTTCATTCCCTTCTGCGCCAGCGTGAACCATACCTCTTAGTTTACCCCAAACCACCACATTGCCCCCTGCAATAATCTCTGCCCCCGGGTTTACATCACCAATCACAACTACATGCCCCTGATAAGAAATCTTAAACCCGGAGCGAAGCGTTCTTTGAACCAGGACCGCTTCATCTCCAGAAAGCGCTGTCTCCATCGAACGAACTTTACGATCGGGTTTTGGGGCAGAAAGCCTGGTCGCCAGCCCCATATTTTGCGCGGATTGCACAGTTGTGGGTGAATTGCTGAGGACAGCCCATAAATTTACACCCCGATCAGACAATTGATCTCGCAAACCGCCCATCTCGACCGCGTGCAGAATCTGATTTCCTACGTCCAGAGCAACTCTGGCGCCTTTGAAAAAATTACTGCGGTCATCAATGTGCTTTAAGAGCGCCGCTTGAAGTTCAGGCCAGGAACCATCTCCAAGCGTGATTAGAAGCCCATCGCGAATTCCTTTTATTTGAACATTTATCTGACTATCCAACATTACTCTCAATCCAGTAATTTCATTTATCGATTATGTAATTTAACAATTATATCAAGACCGCTCTCATAAAGCTACGAGCCGGCTTGAGCAGAATCAATTGCTTTCAACTCAAAGTAGGCTTCCATAACCTCGCGGACGATTGGGCCGGCCACACTCGCTCCTTCACCGCCATTATAAACAAAGGCGACCACCGCGATTTCAGGGTCATCATACGGCGCGTATCCAACATACCAGGAGTGTGTTGGCCAATTTCCGGGCGAACAAAGGTTCTTTGATTGTGCCACATTGTCACAATACTCAGCAGTTCCGGTTTTACCAGCCGCCTGAATCTCCATCCCGCGAAATGTATTTTCTGCAGTCCCATCTGTTACAGTTAACCGCATCCCTGCTTTTGCTTGCTCAACCACCCATGGCTCTACAACCCGTTTTTCGTCTGTCGGGAAATTTCGTTCATCATACACCGTGATAACCGGGTCCTTTGTGATATCCCAGACCAACTCGGGTTCAAAGGGCTCCACCACATTTCCCTCGGCATCTAAAATATCGTGGACTAAAGTGGGCCTCATATATTTCCCATCATTTGCCAGGATATTGAACGAAACTAAAACCTGCAGTGGTGTAGAAAGCACATATCCCTGCCCCATTGCAGCGATATAAGTATCCCCTGTCGCCCAGTTTTCACCAACATTGACCCGTTTCCAGTTTGGGTCAGGCACCAACCCAGAAGCCTCACCTGGTAATTCAATCCCCGTCAACCGGCCATAGCCCAGCGCCCGGGAATATTCAGCGAGCCGCCACACTCCCAGGCCCTCAGGGACCTCATCCTCAAAACCGCCAGTGATCTTATAAAAATAAACATCACAGGATTGCGCGACACCATGTTGGAAGTCAACCATTCCGTGCCCGGTATCCTGCCAGCAAACATATTCGCGAGGTGTTCCCGGATCATTAGGAGTAAATTTCTGAATGATGGTGATCTGTCCGACTTCCGGACATTCCAATTTCTGCGTTGGCGTTACCACGCCCTCATTCAAAGCGCCAATAGCAGCCGCCATCTTGTATACGGATCCAGGAGGATGTTCCGCAGAAATAGCATGGTTGAATAAAGGTCTGTTTTGATCGCGGGTCAACTGTTCATAATAATATGCAGGGATGAACCGAGCCATACGGTTGTTTTCAAAACTGGGGTAAGATACCAGCGCGAGCACTTCCCCGGTTTTGGGATTCATGGCAATAACCACACCATTAGAAGACCGGATTTCATTAAAATACGTGTTCCAGAAATCCATTTCTGCTTCCAATGCTTCTTGTGCGGCACTTTGAAGGCGGGTATCAATTGTCAACCGGATATTATTTCCAGGCACTGGATCAACAGGTGGTTCCAAATCTCTTAGTTCCTGGCCTGCCACGTCCTCTTCAACTACTCGCACCCCATTTGTTCCCCCCAGAATATCCTGCATGGTAAACTCTACACCCGCGTACCCAACCTTATCACGATTGGGCACAAACCCTTTAGCAATATAGTCTTCTGACAAAATTTCTGGTATAGGCCCCAAGAAACCAATAATTTCTGCTGTAAGCTTACCGGTTGGATAATCTCTCACAGATTCAATTTCAATGCCAACGCCAGGCCAATCTGCTGATCGCTCTTCGATCGTAAGAGCGATTTCCTTGTCAACGTCACATTTAATCCGAATAGGAGCGTATGGCGCGTTTGTGTCTCCAATAAAAACGATTTGTGTAATCCCTAAATCATTATCACATTCTTTGAAGGTTCGTACTGTTTCCTCATTTTCCAGATCGCCTTTATTGACCGGAATATTTATTAGCGTCGAAAGCTTACGGTAAATTTCCTGAATATCCCCTTCAGTCACAGGTAATTCAGCCGGGGTAATGGTTACATTGTAGGATGCAACATTGCGCGCCAAAACAAAATCGTTGCGATCATAGATAACTCCTCTTCGGGTTGGCACACTGACTTGAGTAATGCGATTCTCTTCCGCAAGAGCTTTGTAGCTCTCTCCTTCAACTATTTGCAGAAAGAATAACCGAAAGATGTAAAAACCAAACACCAACGCGATAAAGCCAATAAACACCGCTAAACGCCAGAATTCAAAATTTGCCTTCTTAAGAATCTCGGGCTTGTTCATACTTCATCCTCTGCCGGGTAAATCCACCGGGCCAGGTCTCTTAGCAACAGATAAACTGGGAATGCAACCATTAAATTAAGCAGCGTGCTGGGTAGAACAACCAGAGAAACCCCTTCATCAAAGGGTATCAAGGAACCACCCAATTGCAGGATGACAAGAGTCAGAATATTGACAAAGAAAGTTCCAATAACCGTGACAAACAACAATGCCAAAATCGGGGTTTGCCAGACCCTTTTTTGTATCCATCTTGCGAGTAAGGTGACAAACATATATCCCAAAACTGGAACATATATTGGTAAAGCGGAAACAAAGCCAGTTAGCAAACCGCCTAAAATGGCCCACTCCCATGCAGTTTCTACACGATCCTGCAACGCCCAGGAAACGATAACCAGCATGATCAAATCTGCAGCCCCCCCCAATAATGTAAGGCTGCTGACCACAATGGTTTGAATCATAAGCGCTAAAATTAATATCGGAACAGCAATTATGCGGGACACGTGATAGTTTACTCGTTTATGGGTACAAGAGGCTCAATTTCCACAGGCCGGAAATTTGTGATAATTAAAACCGCGCGCAAAGTCGCGAAATCAACAGCGGATTGAACTGAAGCGGTTTGAAACAGATCAGTCTCACGTTTTCGTGTGCTGACGATTTGACCCACGACAATATCGCCCGGATAGTCCGCTCCCAGACCCGATGTGAGAACAAGCTCACCAACTTTCAGATCAACATCCTGTTGGATCATTTCAATATTTATATCACCTGTCAAAGATCCTGCTAGAAGCGCTTCTGTTTGTAGGGATTGTAGGGCAACGTTCACCCTGGAACCTGGATCCGTTATTAATTGAACGCGCGATGCGCCAGCTGTAACCGCATCAACACGGCCAACAAGACCCTGCTGGGTAACAACAGGCATTCCATGGCGAAGTCCATCATCAGACCCATGATCAATAATGACATAATGAAGAAATGGGCTCGGATCCCGCCCAATCACCGAAGCAGCAACATACTCATTTTCTGGGCGCTTTCTGGCAAAGTCCAGTAATGCATAAAGGATCTGAGATTCGCGTAGTTGTTGCTGCAATTCAACAATTTGAGTTTGCAGGCTGGCTATTTCATTTTCCAGCTCTGCGTTCCGTTGCCTTAAGCTGGCAACATCTCGCGGAACCGCAAGAAATTCGTAGATCGTTGTATACCTGGTGGATATCCAGCGTTGGGCAGATACCAGGGGATCAAAGGCTGATGTAAGAAATGGCCCTAAATACCCCCCCAACGCCAATAAAATCAAACCAACGGCTACAAACAATACCAGCACTGTCTTCCAGTTCTGGGAAATTAATGATCTCATATTTGTATTAAACAATCGGTTCCAAAAGGATTCCCAAACATGTTATCAAGAGATTCCTTCTTACCGACTCCCTTTTCGCTCCAGAGGAACCAAAAACTTACGAAACGTATCTAAATCTTCCAGAACCATACCTGCCCCACGGGCAACACAGGTCATAGGGTCTTCCGCAACCCATACCCGCAGATTTAATTCATCGGTCAGGCGTTCAACAAGTCCCTGTATTTGAGAGCCTCCGCCCGCCAGACAAATCCCCGTTTCAATCAAATCAGCTACAATCTCTGGAGGTGCCTCATCCAATGCGTCTTTAATTGTGTCAATAATCACCTGCACGGAACCGGTGATCGCCTCTCTTATTTCCACGGAAGAAACTTCAATCGCTTCCGGCAAGCCTGTAACCAGGTTTCGTCCTCGAACATTTGTCGTCTTTTCAGTGGGCAGTGGATACGCAGAGCCAATAGCAATTTTAACTTGCTCAGCCATACGTTCGCCGATTAACAAATTATATTTATTTCGAATATAGGTGATAATATCCTGATCTAATTCGTCACCTGCTACTCGAAGCGAGCGGGAAATCACAATTCCGCCCATAGACATCATCGCGACTTCTGTTGTACCGCCACCAATGTCTACCACCATGGTCCCCCGCGTTTCCAAAATAGGCAATCCAGCACCTAAAGCGGCTGCCCAGGGTTCTTCAATCAGAAAGGTCTCGCGCGCTCCCGCGGACATGGCTGCATCATATACTGCTCGCTTTTCAACCTCTGTAGCGCCCGAAGGTATTCCTATCACAACACGCGGCGCCGGCATCGGGACAATACTCTGTTGATGGGCTTTGCCAATAAAGTAACCCAACATCGCCTGGGTTGACTCAAACTCCGAAATCACTCCATCACGCAGCGGCCGCACTGCAATAACATTTGCGGGGGTGCGGCCAACCATCTCTTTCGCATGAGCTCCAATTGCCTGAGTCTCTTTTGATCGTTTATCTATTACTACCCAGGAAGGTTCGTTTATAACAATCCCTTTGCCACGGACATTGACCAATGTATTTGCGGTACCTAGATCAATTCCAATATCCAGGGAGAATAATCCTAACAGCCAGCTAAATGGATTGAATGGCAAATCAATCTCCTTAATTTCCGTAAAGTGCAGCGTTGTCCAGGCAAAATACGTGCAGAATTATACCATGTCGCTGCCTTCAAGAATTCTTACACTATTATAAAGCGATTAGAAAATTAATAAAGCCTCTTTTTATGATTTTTTCTAGCACAGTTAAAGCTTCCAAAGAAATTGCCTGCACCATCCTCTTTCTTCTCATATTCGGAGTAAAATAGGGTATTGTTTATTCATTGATAGTTTTCAGTTTTATGATAAAATACCTTCACTGGAGTAAAAACTAATATAAGTAATCCCAGAATATAACTGCCAGATTATGCATGCGGGCGTCGCCAAGTGGTAAGGCAGTAGCTTCCCAAGCTACCATCCGTGGGTTCGAATCCCATCGCCCGCTCTTTATTTTTAATATTTTCTTTTACTTTTTACCAACCCAGACTGCAATCAATACCCCCACCACTCCAATCAATAATACCAACATAACCCCCAATTCAATTAAGAGTTTATGTAATTGACGTTCGTAAGCTTTAATCTGATAATCCGAGTCGTCTATGGGTCCTTTAATTATCTGGGAGATGCGAAGAAATGTGTTGATAAGGATCGCCACCACTGGAAAAAAAAGACAGAATGTGATCCATGTTTCCATATCAGCTTTCCGGTTCGGCAGTTGAAGTCGCCCCGGCTTTTTTTAACCATAGAAAGAAGCTGACCGCCAGGGCCAACCAGGAAAGAATTTGAACAACATGGATGCCATTTTGCATCAGGGGAGTATCGGCTCTCAAAGTGTCGACAAACAGATTTACACTGGCAAGTGCAGCAGAAAAACGCAGAAATATTACACCGGCTGGAGCGTCTTTTTTGGAATAAAACCACCACATCACGAGCGCAAATAACCCCACCCCTATTAGCGCTTCGTAAATTTGTGTTGGATGTCGATCCGCGCCCCACAGCGGGATTTTCCAGGGCAATGTGGTCGGTATTCCATAACCCTCCCCAGAAGCCAGTCGCGCCACACCAAACGCCACGACCATTAGCGCGAACGTAGGCGTGAAGGCGTCCAGAGTTTTCCAAAGAGATAAGTTTTTTTGCTGGCCGTACACAACAGCTACTAGTATTCCAACTAAAACGCCGCCCTCCCAATCCAGTAATAACGGGTTCAGCGAGAGAGCGCTAAAAGGGCGATCGAGAATTACACTTGGGTAACGTAATAAAAAAGTCAACCTTGCCCCGATAATCGAGCCAATGCCGGCGTAGAATGCCATATTGCTGATTTCGTTTCGAGACACACCAATGCGTTCAGCTGCTTTTTCTGCCACAAAAATCCCTGACCATATCCCGATTAACAAGATCAAGGCAGGAGCCTGTACTGAAAATGGGCCAATTTGCAGAATCGGTAACATTAATCCCCTTCCTCAAAAAGGTTTGAAATTTTAGCGTCCAGAAAGGCTGCTGATAACGGCCCACCAATCATCACCTCCCGAATGATGCCATCTTTATCTATTAGAAACGTTGTTGGTAAAGCGCGCACCCGATACTGTAAAGAGGTTTCACCTGCCTCGTCCAGCAGTACTGGAAATGTGAGCTGATAAGTGTCGGTAAAAGCCTTAACATCTGGTAAAGAGTCTTGGTGTGTCATATTTACTGCTACTACCTCAAACCCTTTAGACCGATATGACTCATAAACTTCTTGTATTGCGGGCATTTCTGCCCGGCAAGGTGGACACCAGCTCGCCCAGAAATTCAACAAAACAACTTTTCCGGAATAATCTTGCAGCGCCGCTTTTTCACCATATATCACTCCAAGCTCAAATTCCGGAGCAACAAAACCCTGGTGTGGTGCCTCGACATTCTTTTGGATAACCTGCGGGGCCAAATCAGGGGTGATCATTACCCAAACGAATGTAATGGCCAGTATAATCAGCGCAGCAATCTTTTTATTAGTTTTCACCTTTATTTACTTATCCGCCTCTTTGAAATAGACCTATAAATCATTATACTGATTTCGCTCGTGGAGTTAAGATTTAATCCTTATACTGTAATTGTATGTGGATGAAGCGGCACACATGGGTACATCACTGCATGGTAAAATAATTAGAAAATCATCAATTAAAGAGGCACACATGACACAATCAGACGATTTAAAAACTCGTGCGATCAACACCATCCGCTTTCTATCAGCAGACGGTGTTCAAACAGCCAATTCGGGGCATCCGGGCCTTCCTATGGGTACCGCAGCCATTGCCTATACCATCTGGACCCGACACTTAAAATTCAATCCTCTAAACCCCGATTGGGCCAACCGCGATCGCTTCGTTTTATCTGGGGGACACGGCTCCATGCTTCTTTATAGCTTGCTGCACCTCACGGGGTTTAATCTTCCGCTTGATGAGTTAAAGAATTTCCGCCAATGGGGCAGCATTACTCCTGGACACCCTGAAAATGGACTTACCCCCGGCGTCGAAACGACTACCGGCCCGCTTGGACAGGGTCTGGCAACGGGCATTGGAATGGCCATTGCCGAATCCCATTTAGCAGCAGTTTACAACCGACCCGATCATGACATTATCGATCATTATACCTATGCAATTGTAACCGATGGCGACTTAATGGAAGGAGTAGCATCTGAAGCAGCATCTTTGGCCGGACATCTTAAACTCGGAAAAATTATTTATCTGTATGATGACAACCGGATTTCAATTGATGGTTCAACAGATATTGCCTTCACAGAAGATCGCGGTGCTCGATTTGAAGCATATGGCTGGCACGTATCGTACGTCAAAGATGGAAACGACGTCGAAGAAATTGACCTGGCTATTCAAACTGCTAAAAAAGATCCTCGCCCCTCATTGATTATTTGTCGCACTCATATCGGATACGGTCTTCCCAATCTTCAGGATACTGCCAAAGCGCACGGTTCTCCTCCAGGTGATGATGAACTTGCCGCGGCTAAACGCAATTTTGATTGGCCGGTTGAGCCCCGTTTCTTTATTCCCGATGATGTTTTGACACATTTCCGCGAAGCCCAAAACCGCGGCACAGCATTGGAGAACGACTGGAATCAAAAATATAAAGCTTACAAAGAGGCCTATCCCAAACTTGGCGCGGAGCTTGATCGCCGCCTCAATGGGGAACTTCCCGCTGCCTGGGAAAACGCATTTCCCATCTACCCTGCTGACCCCAAGGGAATGGCAACCCGCTCAGCTTCGGGTGCTGTGATTAATGCGATTGCTGAAACGTTCCCCGAATTGATGGGCGGTTCCGCGGACCTCACACCCTCCAATAACACCTGGATCAAATCCAGCAAGGATTATCAATCTGCAACACCTAATGGTCGCAATCTCCACTTTGGGGTTCGCGAGCATGGCATGGGAGCGATCTTAAATGGACTTGCCCTGCACAAAGGAATAATTCCTTATGGTGCGACTTTCCTGGTTTTCACTGATTATCTCCGTCCGGCAATTCGATTGGCTGCGCTATCCCATATACCCAGCGTTTGGGTAATGACCCACGACAGTATTGGACTGGGTGAAGACGGCCCCACCCACCAACCTGTTGAACATCTCGCATCATTGAGAGTGATACCCAATCTGGTTGTCCTCCGTCCAGCTGATGCCAACGAGGTCGCGGAATCCTGGAAAATTGCTGTTTCACGGAGACAGGGTCCGACCCTGTTAGCTTTGACTCGCCAGAATGTGCCGACTCTTGACCGGGATAAGTTTTCTCCTGCCAGCGGTCTTCAAAAAGGTGCCTATGTCTTGGCCAACCTTGGAAGCGGTAACCCGGACATTATCCTGATGGCCACAGGCTCCGAAGTCGGTTTGATTGTTAAGGCCGGCGAAAAACTTGCCGCCGAAGGAATCACAGTTCGTCTGGTTTCTTTCCCTAGCTGGGAACTGTTCCGCCAGCAAGACCAGTCCTATAAAAACAGTGTTCTTCTTCCTGAAACCCCGGTACGTTTGGCAGTGGAGGCTGGTTCAACTTTCGGCTGGAAAGAATGGGTTGGCGATCACGGAGACACCGTCGGTATAGACCGGTTTGGTGCATCCGCCCCAGCCGGAATCCTTTTTGAAAAGTTTGGTTTTACTGTAGATAACGTGGTAGCCAAAGCAAAAGAACTATTGGCGTCCAACTGATGATTAAACCTCGTTGAAAGGTTTTAATAATGAAAATTGCAGTTGCTTGTGATCACGGGGGGTATTCCTTGAAAAATGTCGTCCTTCAGACCATAGTGGAAGAAGGACACCAGGTCCTGGATCTGGGCATCTCTGGGATGGAAAGTGTTGACTTTCCAGATTATGCAGAGAAAGCTGGTAAGGCGCTGTTCGACGGATCGGCAGATCGCGCGATTTTGATGTGCGGTTCTGGCGTTGGAATTTGCATAGCGGCCAACAAAATCAAAGGCGTTTATGCTTCAATCTGTCACGACACTTATTCCGCTCACCAGGGAGTTGAACACGACCACATGAACGCGCTGTGCCTTGGTGGTCGCATTATTGGCGATGAACTTGCCAAAGAAATTGTTAAGGCTTTTCTGGCGGCGGTCCCGGTGCAGGCCGAACGGCACCTTCGGCGCGTAAACAAAATTAAGGCGATTGAAACAAAGAACTAAAATATTTGCTTTTCAAATAAAAAAGGATTTCAACAATGGGTACGGATCGGATTACCAATCTCCATAGATTAGGACAATCGCTGTGGTACGACAGCATCCAGCGTCGCCTGCTCAATAACGGCGAAATTGCAGGAATGATTCAACGGGGCGAGATCAGGGGAATGACTTCAAATCCAACCATCTTTCAAAAAGCTATTGCCGGATCAACTGACTATGATGACGCCCTGAAACCTATGGCTTGGGCGGGTTGGTCGCCCGAACCCATATTTTACCAGCTGGCTATTGAAGATATCCAAAAAGCTGCAGATTTATTTACACCGCTTTACGCAGAGACCAATGGCGCAGATGGGTATGTAAGTCTGGAAGTAAGCCCGCTGCTTGCGCAAGATACTCAAAAAACCATTGAAGAAGCCAGGCGTTTGTGGAACCTCGTCAACCGGCCCAATTTGATGATTAAAATTCCGGCCACCCTGGAAGGGATCGATTCCATTCGGGCAGCTGTTGCGGCGGGGATCAATGTCAATGTCACCTTGATTTTTTCTCTCGAACGATATGAAAAGGTGATGGATGCTTACCTTTCCGGACTGGAAGATCGATTAGCACAGGGTTTACCCATAGACCGGATCCATTCGGTTGCATCGTTCTTTGTCTCCCGCTTTGACACGCTGGTAGACTCCCTTCTTGAGAAAATAGCACTGAACCATCCCGAAAAAGCTGCTGAAGCCAAAACGCTTTTGGGGAAAGGTGCGATAGCGAACGCCCGGCTTGCTTATCACCTCTTCCAAAACACTATCAGCTCCGATCGCTATAAAAAACTTCAAGCGAAAGGCGCGAATTTCCAACGCCCTTTGTGGGCTTCTACCAGCACAAAGAATCCGGATTATAGAGATGTGCTTTATATCGAAGAACTGATTGGCCCCCACACTGTCAACACGGTTCCTCCATCCTCCCTCAAAGATTTTGCCGATCACGGGGAAGCAAAATCAAAGCTTCTCCAACCTGAAGAAGAATCTAGTGCGGTGCTGGAAGGACTGGAAAAACTGGGGATCTCTGTTCATAAAGTAACCCAACAGCTTGAGGAGGAAGGGGTTAGAAAATTCTCTGATTCCTACCATGATCTGTTGGACGAGATTGAACGTCGCTGTGAAGCTGTTCGTGCTGAATTAGGCCCGGAATTGAAAAGGATTTCAGAACGTATTACAAAGCTGGAAAATATCAATTTCACTAAACGTATTTTCCAAAAAGATCCAGCTCTGTGGACTGATGCTCCTGATGGGCAGGCGGAAGCGCGTAAACGTCTGGGATGGTTGGAATCGCCTACAAAAAGCCTGGATCTGATCCCACAACTGGCGGGTTTAGTAAAAGCCGCCCAAGCTGAAGGATACAAAAAAGTGCTTCTGTTGGGGATGGGTGGTTCATCATTAGCTCCCGAAGTTCTTGCCTTAACCTTTGGGGATATGGTGGTGAATGGCAAACCCGGACTCGCCCTCACGATACTCGATTCGACAGATCCCGGACAGGTACAGGAAGCACAAGCTGCCCACCCAATCTTGGAGACTTTGTACATTGTTGCCAGCAAATCTGGGACTACAAGTGAAGTACACGCCTATCTGGACTACTTCTGGCACAACGCCGTTTCTGAAATCGGCGACAAAGCTGGGCAACATTTCATTGCAATCACCGACCCGGGTAGCAAGTTGATTGAAATTGCTCAGGAACGTAGTTTCCGGGCTGTTTTTCTCTCAGACCCGGAGGTTGGAGGAAGGTATTCTGCGCTCACCGCCTTTGGCCTCGTTCCTGCCTCGCTAATTGGCATCGATGTCCAGCGCTTGCTGAGTCGGGCCAAAAATATGGCTGACCAATGCCGGCCGTCAGTGCCCCCTGGCCGAAACCCTGGTCTTGTGTTGGGCGCAATTTTAGGGGAAGCGGCGCTTCAAGGCAAAGATAAAGTAACCTTGATCACCGATCCAGAGCTTTCTGCTTTCGGATCCTGGCTGGAGCAATTAATAGCTGAAAGCAGTGGTAAACAAGGCAAAGGTATTGTCCCGATCGACATTGAACCACTCGTTGATCCAGCATCATACAGCCACGACCGTCTTTTTGTTTATCTATCCTGGAGCGGAAACTTGAGCGATCAGGTCAATGCCATCCGCAACACCGGGCAGCCAGTAATTACCCTGCCAATACAGGATGCCTATAGTTTGGGCGCAGAATTTTACCGGTGGGAATATGCTGTCTCTGTGGCATGCTCGATCCTTGGGGTAAATGCTTTTGATCAACCCGACGTTCAGGATAACAAAATTCGAACAAAAAATAAAATTACCGCTTTCAAAAATTCTGGAATATTCGAACACGAATCGCCTGTCTGGTCAAAAGCAGGTGTTCAGGTGTTTGGCCAAAACATGCCGGAATTCAAAGAAGCCGCGAACCTTCACGATCTGGTCAATATTTTCTTGTCCCAGGGAAAGTCTGGTGATTATATTGCTATAAATGCCTACCTTCCACGAAATGAAAGCACACTTAAAAAACTGCAGAATCTGCGACAGAAAATGTTGACAAAAACTGGTCTTGCGACCACGCTGGGGTTCGGCCCTCGTTTTCTTCATTCAACCGGACAACTTCACAAAGGTGGCTCCGATCAGGGTATCTTTATTCAGATTACCGCAGAACCTCATCAAGACCTGGAAATTCCAACACAAGGGATCACTTTTGGCACACTCGAAAAAGCTCAGGCACTGGGAGATCTCGAAGCACTGCTTGCCAGAGGACGCAGAGCAATCCGTGTTCACTTTTCTGAATTGAACTTGCAGGATTTGACAGATTAATCACCCCGTATCAACACAATCAGAGGCGGAGCGCTCAGGCGCCCGCCTCTTTTGTTGCTGTTGCGAACCATTATTTTAAGATAAGATTAGATCAACATCCTGGCTCGGCCAACTTGCTAGAAAAACGATGAACCATTTACGCATCCAATTTGATCCAGAACTGAATCTATTCCTCGCAAAACATCAAAGGGACCATAGGTTTGAACACCAGTTCAAGGGCAATCCCTCAATCAAGGACCTGATTGAATCATTGGGGATACCCCATACTGATGTTGCGGGGATACGGGCGAATGACGATTTTGTTGACTTCACTTATCAGGTTCAAAATGAAGATGAAATCACCGTTTACTCTTTCAAAGCAATGAGGTTGTCTAAACTGGAGAATAGTCTGTTGGCAAATGACCATCCCTCCCCTAGATTCATTTTGGATGTTCATCTCGGTAAACTCACCTCATACTTAAGGTTGTTGGGGTTTGATTGTCTTTATGACGGTTCCAATACTGATCAAATCCTGGCTCAGGTTGCTTCTCAAGAAAAACGAATTTTACTCAGCCGTGATCGCGGGCTGCTTAAACGCAAGATCGTTCATTATGGATACTTCGTCCGCAGCTTAAATCCACGCGAACAAATTACAGAAGTGCTCGAACGTTATCAACTCAATGACAATACAGCCCCATTCACCCGTTGCCCGCGTTGTAATGGAAAGTTAGCAGAAACCACAAAAGATGCTGTTGCCAATCGTCTAAAACCGGGAACCGCGCAGAACTACGATTCCTTTTCTATTTGTGAAGATTGTAATCAAATCTACTGGAAGGGGTCACATTTTGAGAAATTACATGCTATGTTGGAACAGTTTCAATCTTCTCCCGGAAATTCAGAGATAGATTAGAATAATTTGTATCAAAAATCCGCGAGGGATAAACCGATGAATGAAGACCTGCATCAAATCAGACAATGTGCTAATCCAGACTGCCAATTCCGCTTTCCGGTAATCCCAGGACAACCCGGTGCAGATCGCTGCCCAAACTGTGGCACAGTCACTGAAATTGTAGAATCATCCTTTTATAATTTAAAACCCGAGTCACAGAATCTTAAACCCGGGGGGCCGGATATTGAAGTCCTGTTAGATAATATTCGCAGTACCTTTAATGTTGGTTCCATGTTTAGAACTGCAGATGGGTCTCAAATTCGCCATGTGCATCTTTGTGGAATCACCCCCACCCCACAACACCCCAAAATTGCAAAGACTGGTTTGGGCGCTGAATTCAGTGTTCCATGGACTCGACATCTAAATGGACTTTCCGCCGCGGAAAAATTAAAGCGGCGTGGTTACCGGTTATGGGCTTTGGAAGGCGGAGATCAGGCACAATCTCTGTTCAATATAACCTGCGAATTGCCCGGCGATCCTATTTTGTTGGTTGTTGGAAATGAAATATCCGGAGTGGATCCAGGAATATTAAATCTATGCGAAAAAACTTTGTGGATTCCCATGCAAGGGATTAAACGGTCTCTCAATGTTGCCGTCGCTTTTGGTATTGCTGCATATTTCCTGCGTTATGCTCCTCAAATCGGCTTGGATTGGATGAAAATAGTAAATCAGTCAAAAATTTGAAAAGAAACCAATTTGAGTTCAATGCCATGTTCCAAAACTACAGGGCTTATCATGTCAACCATTGCCTGTTACCGAAACGCTGGATCACATCTGCGGAATATGCGTCTGCCTTACAAGTCGCGATGGACTCTGGGTTTTCCAGATTCCATCCCCCTACTTTACTTTTAGCACCAAATTACTGAGGAAAACTTTGAAAGTCTTTCACCCCAACCGCTACCTTTTTCCATTGCCACCCGAACATCGTTTCCCGATTGAAAAATACACTTTGCTTCAATCCGAATTAATCCATCAGGGTATCCTTTCACCCGACGAGTTGATCGACGCTCCTCTGGCGACTCGCGACATGATCACGCTGGCTCACACCACAGAATACTACAACGCGGTTATGGATGGTTCTCTTGATACCAAAATCATTCGCCAAATTGGCCTGCCTTGGAGTCCTGAACTGGCCCAACGCGCCCTGGCAACCGTCGGTGGTTCAGTTTGCGCGGCTCTGGAAGCGTTGGAATCAGGCATTTCGGGCAACCTCTCTGGCGGGACGCACCACGCATTGGCTGATCAGGGAAATGGCTACTGTGTGTTCAACGATCTGGCTGTAGTCGCGCTACACCTATTGAAACATAAAAAGTCTCGGCGCCTTGCGATCATTGACCTGGATGTTCACCAGGGTAATGGCAATGCCGCGATATTGGGAGGGTATCCTGAGATATTTATT
>ENA-ORXD01001247-ORXD01001247.1-sediment-metagenome-genome-assembly--contig:-NODE-1247-length-22552-cov-4.932280_pt1 | contig 22552 bp, 15 predicted proteins | sample MGYA00237862_ERZ511471 | MGnify/ENA metagenome assembly ERZ511471
GGCATCATCTACTGCCCATGAGTGGTAAAGTCCCGTATCGAAAACAGCAGGAATATTCTCGAAAAGCAAATCAGGAACCATTGCTTTGGTTTGAATGACAGAGCCATGATAAATGGCATTCAGATGTTTCAGTTTACCGCCAAAAGCTTCGGCAATAGCCTGATGCCCGAGGCAAACGCCCAGCATAGGAATTGACGATCCGAATTGGTGAATAATTTTCCCCATCAATGGTACATCTTCAGGTAAACCTGGTCCGGGCGAAAAGATGATGCGATCGAAATCAGCCACTTCGTCGAGCTCTACTTCATCGTTTTTCCGAACAACCACTTCAGCTCCGCCCCACTGCTCAACAAGCTGCACCAGGTTGTAAGTAAACGAATCGTGGTTATCGAAAATCAGCACCCGCATCGGCGGAAAAAGTATTAGTTTTGATGCGCAAAACTACACCATTCTTTGGCATGAGTGAACATTTCGCGGAAAAAATGAACCGGTTGGCTGCACAACATGAACCCTTTCTGTTCGTGCTTGACTTTGGACTTAAGGCACCATTGGTGCTGGAATTATCTGAAGCAACCGCCCAGGGCATTTTGTTTGATGTGAACGGCCAACGGAATTTCAAACCGGTCGCTTTCGCTAAGAAAGCTTTACAGTTCCGGAAACATCCGGTATCGTATGAAACCTACCGGAAAGGCTTCGACAATGTAATGCGGCATATTCGGCACGGCAACTCGTTCCTCACCAATCTGACATTTCCATCGCAGGTGGAAACAAACTTTTCTTTCGAAGAAATTTTTCATCGCAGCACTGCACCCTACAAGTTGCTACTTCCTGGCAAATGTGTTGTTTTTTCACCCGAGATTTTCGTCAGAATCACCAATGGGAAAATTGCTTCATACCCGATGAAAGGTACAATCGATGCGGCTATTCCCGATGCGGCAAATCAAATTCTCAATGACCGTAAAGAGACAGCCGAGCATAACACCATCGTTGACCTGATTCGAAACGATTTGTCGATGGTGGCGAAAAATGTGCACGTTTCCCGATTCCGGTACATCGATGAGGTGCAAACGCATGAAAAAACACTGCTGCAGGTTAGTTCGGAGATTTCCGGTGACCTGCCTCCAGATTATATTTCAAATCTTGGAAACATCATGGCTACCTTGCTTCCGGCAGGTTCGATTTCCGGGGCACCGAAACAAAAAACGGTAGAAATCATCCGCGAGTCGGAAATTGATGAACGCGGATATTACACCGGTGTATTCGGGATTTTTGACGGACATAATCTCGACTCAGCCGTTATGATTCGTTACATTGCACAAGAAAGCGGCCGGATGGTGTTTCGCAGTGGCGGAGGCATCACCGTATTCAGCGAGTCGCAAAAAGAATATCAGGAAATGATTGACAAAGTGTATGTGCCGATTTATTGAAACCATTTGCATCAGAAATGGAGAAGCTGAAAGGCTTTTGTGGCATAACGAACGTCTAAACCACACCCGTCACGAAGTAACAGGCCTAATCGGAAAAATTGATCTGTCCGGTTGGTTAGATATTCCCGCTAAAGCGCAAAGCGGCGTATTTAAATGTCGCGTTACCTACCGGGAAACAATCGAAAAAGTAGAGTTTGAACCTTATAAGATGCGACAGGTTCAATCGCTTCGAATGCTTATAGCTGATGATGTCGACTACAGATACAAGTATGCCAACCGGGAAAAACTGCAACAATTATTTGCTCAGCGGGGCGATGCCAATGATGTGCTGCTGGTCAAAAACGGTTTCATCACCGACACGTCATATGCCAATATCGTTTTCCGGAAAGGAGAAAAATGGTTTACGCCTGATACGCCATTACTGCAGGGTACCAGGCGGGCATTTTATCTCAACGAAGGCTCTATTGTAGCAATTCCCATTCGCCCTGAAATGCTCGAGGAATTTGATGAAGCACGTCTCATCAATGCCATGATCTCGCTGGAAGAATCATCGGGCATTCTGATAGAAAAGATTTCGTGGTAAAAATTAACGGAGGATAATCTGGCGAATGACTGGCTGTCCAACATGCTTGTTCATAGCATCCACAATCTGATGACGCATCATGAAAAGCTCGTTGCGAACGATGGATGATTTGAGATGCACATACAACACGCCGTTTTTAATGTAGAGATTGGTTGTGGCACGGGCGATGGTTTTCCCGATGATGGTTTCCCATGAATTAATCGCTTCCACTTCGGCCAGTTTCCCGTCCATCCGCGATTCCTTCAGGTATTCTTTTATCACTTTTCCCAACGATTGTGTTTCACTTCTGCGCATTTCAAATTTTCTTTCTGGTATTCGTCACTTCAAAAGTATAAAGGGGAAATCAGAATCGCACCTTCACCGACTAATTCTTTTCAACAACTTTGGACTCATTACCATTATTGCCATTCTCGATTACCGCGCCATCGGTTACCCGGAAAATGCGGTAATCGGCGCCTACTCGGGGAATCATCTGGTCGAGATGCTCACGATTAGTGTCGGTGATAAAAATCTGTCCAAAGGTATTTTCCGAAACCAGTTTGACAATTTTCTCCACCCGTTCTCCATCCAGTTTGTCGAAAATATCGTCAAGGAGCAGAATCGGCATCGCCTCATTCACCGAGCGGATAAAATCAAACTGTGCGAGTTTCAATGCCACCAGGTAAGTTTTCTGCTGACCTTGTGAACCCATTTTTTTCATCGGGAAATCGCCCAGTTTCAGCTCCAGATCGTCTTTATGAATTCCCACCGAAGTAAATTGCAAAACCCGGTCACGCGGAAGCGCTTCCGTTAATTGTCCGGCAAAATCGCCTTCATTCAGCTGCGACTGATATTCCAAAGCTACCTGTTCATGGCCATCCGAGATGAAGTCGTAATATTTTTGAAAGATAGGTTGCAACTCTCCTAAAAACTCGTGCCGGCGCTTGTGGATTTTATCACCCAACATCACTAGTTGCGCATCCCAAACCTCGAGACTATCGGGCTCAAAAACTCGGTTCGATGCAAAATACTTCAGCAGATTGTTGCGCTGAAGCAAAGCCCTGTTATATCGAATCAATTGGTCCAGATAACTACGATCGTTTTGTGAAATTACACTGTCCATGAACTTGCGGCGCTCATCGCTCCCACCCATGATCAAACTGGTATCCGAAGGCGAAATCATTACCAGCGGCAACAGACCGATGTGTTCCGACAGGCGTTTGTACTCCTTTTTGTTGCGACGAAACTTTTTCTTCTGTCCTTTCTGAAATCCGCAATAAACGTTCTCATCTTCTTCCAGCCTACTATATTGTCCCTGCAATACAAAAAACTCCTCATCGTGACGGATATTTTGCGAATCGACCGAGTTGAAACAGCTTTTGCAGAAGGATAAATAATAGATACCATCCAACAGGTTGGTCTTGCCCACTCCATTGTTTCCAATAAAACAATTCAGTTTGGGTGAGAATTTCAATTCGACCTGAGCCAGGTTTTTATAATTAATGACAGATAATTCCTTAATGTACATGAATCAGATATGATTGAGGGAAATAATCCGGATACAAAACTAATAAATAATCGTCCGGAAAGGCTGTTTGTGGATTCCTAAATAACATTCAATCTGTTTTTCAATTACTTAATCAAATTTATCGTAACAAATTTCTTTTGGTATCCTTCTTTATTTTTATGATCAAAAATACCATTGGTTCCTGAAAAAAATTTATTTTTGCCTTCACGTTTACACGACCTGAAAATAAAGAGATAATAAATACGATGAGTAAAGGAAAAAACAAACACACCGACCAAAACCTACAGGAAGTTGAACACGCATTGACTTCAACTGAACAGTTTTTTGAAAAAAATCAAAAGATCATCACTTACATTTTTGGTGCCGGCGTAATCGTGGCCATCTTTTTCCTGGCCTTCCACCGGTATTATAAAATTCCTCGTGAGAAAAAGGCACAGTCCCAAATGTTTGTTGCCGAACAATATTTCGAAAAAGATTCATTCAATCTTGCCCTTAACGGCGATGGTAACTACCCGGGCTTCCTCGATATTCTGGATGAATACAGTAACACTCAATCCGGTCATCTGGCGCGTTACTACACTGGAATCTCTTACCTGCACCTGGGTAAATATGAGCAAGCCATCGAATATCTGGATGATTTCAGCACTGACGATGCTTTGCTTGGACCGATTGCCAAAGGTGCTACCGGCGATGCCTACGCTGAACTCGGAAATAACGAAAAAGCAGTTAGTCGCTACATGGATGCGGCCGCTATGAATGACAACGACTTTACAACACCGGTTTACCTTATGAAAGCCGGTAACCTTTATGAAACAATGGGTAAATATGATGATGCCCTGACTGCATACAAAAAGGTCAAAGAAAAATATCCGGAAAGTAACGAAGGGCGTCAAATTGACAAATACATTGCCCGTGTTGAAATTCTGGCAAAAAAATAAACGTATTGTTATTTGATAATACCAATCCCCTTCGTGTCGAACGGAGGGGATTTTTTATCTTTGCAAAAATCCTGAAAAAATGGCTACAAAAGATTTATCCGCTTACGATATGACAAAAGTTCCATCAGCCGAAAATATGAAATTCGGTATTGTAGTTTCGGAATGGAACTATGAAGTGACTGGAGCATTGGCCCGAGGTGCCGTTGATACATTGAAAAAACACGGAGCGAAAGACGAAAATATCCTAGTAAAGCATGTACCCGGAAGTTTTGAACTTACTCTGGGCGGTCAGCTTTTCGCTGAAAACACCGATGTGGACGCAGTGTTGCTCCTTGGTTGTGTTATTCAGGGCGAGACCCGGCACTTTGACTTCATTTGCCAGGGCGTAGCTCAGGGAGCCACTCACCTGAACATGAAATTCAACCTTCCGGTAATTTTTGGCGTATTAACCACCGACAATCAGCAACAGGCACTTGACCGGGCCGGAGGTAAACATGGAAATAAAGGGGACGAAGCGGCCGTTACAGCTATAAAAATGGTGGAGTTGCAACATGGTTTTGAAGTGGCTGATTAAACACAAAAAGTTTGCATTCAAAATATATTAAGCTGCCTCTTAAAGGTGGCTTTTTTTATGCCTTTCCGGCGACAAGCCTGAAGAATAAACAAAAAAGGGCGGCCCACTAACGGACCGCCCTTCCAAATTTTTAGATAACTATTTTAGTTATTTCTTCGGTGCTGCCATACCACGCTGACGTGCCACGTCTTCGAGGCGCTGCTGGAACTTCGATTTCTTCGCCGGCTTTTTCTGTTTTGTTGTAATCTGCTTGCGAATTTTATCTTCATCAATGGCTTTCTTGAAGATGAACATCTGCAGGAAGGTGAACAACAATGACAAGAAGTAGTACAAACTCAAACCGGCTGCATAGTTGTTGAAAATAAACAGGAACATCACCGGCATCATATACATCATCGTTTTCATTCCGGGCATTTGCTGCGTTCCGGCTGCGTTCATTTCGTTATTCATCTTGATGTAAAAGACGTTGGTAACGGTCATAAGCAGACAGAACAAACTCACATGGTCGCCGTAAAATGGAATGGTAAACGGCAAATGGAAAATGGAATCGTACGATGAAAGGTCATGCGCCCAAAGGAAACTCTGCTGTCGCAGCTCAATGGAGACCGGGAAGAACCGGAACATCGCAATAAGTATTGGAAATTGGAATACCATGGGCAAACAACCTCCCATGGGATTTACCCCGGCCTTTTTATACAGAGCCATGGTGGCCTGCTGAGCTTCCATTGCTTTTTCTTTACCATACTTGGCTTTAATCTCATCAATTTCCGGTTTCAATGCACGCATTTTCGCCTGCGACAAATACGATTTATAAGTAAACGGCGAAATGATGAGCTTGATGTAGATAGTCAGCAAAAGGATGATGATTCCGAAATTGTTGATATACCTGCGCAGGAAATCAAATGCCGGAATTACAATATATTTGTTTACCCAACCGATAACCGTCCATCCAAGATTCAACTCCTGATCGAGCTGAAGCTTATATTGCTTCAGTACATTATACTGGTTCGGTCCAAAGAACATTTTCATTGGAACTTCCTGTGTCTGGGCATTGTCAACAGGAATTGTAACATCGGCAGCAAAGTGTGCCAGATAATGTGGATTCTCTTCCTGCTTGTTACTACTGATTTTTGCGCTGGTAAAGCTATTATCAGCAATTAAAACAGAAGAAAAGAAAAGCTGTTTGAATCCAATCCACTTTACGCTGGTGGTCAGATCCTGACTCTCCGATTTGGATGTGCTTAGGCTGTTAACCTCATCCTGATGATATTTATAATAGATGGTTGTATACCGATCCTCACCATATTTAGATTTCTTTTCCTGCCGGGGTACGTCAATGGCCCAGTTAAAACTCATGTAAGCATTCTGGCCAATCAACTGGCTTAATCCCTGCGAACGAATGTTGAAATCCATCATGTACGAATTATACTTGATGGTATACACGTATTCGATGAATTTACCGTCTCCGGCATTTAACCGCATTGTCAAGGTTTGCGATTCACCCGGATGATCTTCATTGAAACCAATCCTTCCTTCTTTTCCCTTCGGAACATTTGGTCCGCTGGCAACCATGCTGTCAGCTTCAACAGATGGGGTAAAGAACAAATTATCGGTTTCGATGCTCCGGTTCTGCGAGAAGAAATTCAATCCAAAACGGTTGGCCTCTCCATTAAATAGAATTAACGGTTTACCGTCGTATGTTTTGTAATTTTTAAGTTCTACTGAATAGATCCGTCCACCCTTTGTGGTAACCTTCACTTTCATCAGGTTATTTTCCAGGGTAATGAACTTCTCCGTTCCCGTAGCTGCATCGCCAAATGCACCATAAAGGTCTTTCCGGTTATCAACGATATTTGCAGCCGTAGAATCAGCTTTCTCCTTCGCCTCCGGATTAACTGCCTGATTAGCCTTTTGTTCGGCAACAATTTGTTGTTGAGCCTGCACTTGCTCAATCGAGTCTTGCCGGTGTTTGGCTGCCTCAAGCTTTTCCTTGGAGGGTTTGTTAAAATAACTGAAGGTAATCAGTATTACAAAAATGATAACAAGTCCGCTAATGGTATTTCTATCCATAGGAATCTTTCCAACTATTAATTAATTACTTCTTATTTTTCAATACGGCATCCACAAATGCAACAAACAATGGATGCGGTTTAAGAACAGTACTGCTGTATTCTGGATGGAACTGTACTCCAACAAACCAAGGATGTTCCGGTATTTCCATTACTTCCACCAAACGGGTTTCCGGGTTTGTTCCAACAGCTTTCATTCCTGCACTTTCAAAATCTTTCAGATACTTATCATTAAACTCGTAACGATGACGGTGCCGTTCCTGAACTTTTCCTCTATTGTAAGCAGTAAATGCTTTCGAATCTTTCTTTAACTGACAGGCATATGCACCAAGTCGCATCGTTCCGCCCTTTTCGATGATTCCCTTTTGTTCCTCCATCAAGTCAATAACAGGATATTTGGTTGATGGGTTCATTTCACTTGAATCGGCTCCACACAAGTTGAGCACATTTTGTGCAAACTCAATAACGGCGATTTGCATTCCGAGGCAAATACCAAAAAACGGGACTTTTTTCTCCCGTGCATAGCGGGTCGCCAAAATTTTTCCCTCAATACCACGGTGTCCAAATCCAGGTGCCACCAAAATTCCGTCACAACCTTTCAACTTACGTTCCAAATTCTCCTGAGTAACTCTTTCGGAGTGAATCCAGGAAATTTCAACTTCTGCTTCGTTGGCTGCACCAGCATGTATCAATGCCTCCGAAATGGACTTATAGGCATCATGCAACTCAACGTATTTTCCAACAAGACCTATTTTTATCTTATGTTTGGGATGTTTGTACCGGCGAAGAAATTCGTTCCAGGCTTCCAACTGTGGTGCCACACCAAGAGGTAAACCTAATTTCTTCAGGACAATCTCATCCAGCTGCTCCTCTTTCATTTTAATAGGCACCTCATAAATAGTAGGTACATCCATCGACTCAATAACTGCTTCTTGTTCTACGTTACAGAATTGAGCCACTTTCCGCTTGATATCCGGAGTTAATTTGTGCTCAGTGCGTAAAACCAGGACATCGGGCTGAACACCGTTTTCGAGCAGCATTTTTACGGAGTGCTGGGTTGGCTTTGTTTTTAGTTCGCCTGTAGCGGATAAATAAGGAACAAGTGTCAGATGAATAAACAGTGCATTTTCTCCCATCTCCCATTTCAACTGGCGAACTGCTTCAATGTAAGGCAACGATTCTATATCGCCCACGGTTCCGCCAATTTCTGATATTACTACATCGAATTTTTTCTTCGTACCCAGAATTTTCACGTAACGCTTGATCTCATCAGTGATGTGCGGAATGATTTGAACGGTTTTTCCGAGGTAATCACCCCGACGTTCTTTATTGATAACCGATTGGTAAATGCGGCCTGTGGTTACGTTATTGGCCTGAGAAGTAGGCGTATTCAAAAATCTTTCATAATGCCCAAGATCCAAATCGGTTTCGGCGCCATCTTCTGTTACGAAGCACTCTCCGTGTTCGTAAGGATTCAATGTTCCGGGATCCACATTAATATATGGATCAAGCTTCTGAATGGTTACCTTGTACCCTCTGGCCTGCAATAATTTAGCCAAAGAAGAAGCTATAATCCCTTTCCCCAGCGAAGAGGTTACACCGCCGGTCACAAAAATATACTTCGTTGCTGCCACGTTCCTATGATTTTTGAGCTTTTTGAAAGTATGCAAAGTAACGAATAAAATCCGAACAGGTGAAGCGCAAAATTAAATTTAGGGTAAATATGAGCATAAGAAAGCCCGTTGTAAATCAGCAACGGGCTTTCCAAATCTTTTCATTAACTATTGCGAATCTTCCCCCAGTTCATCGATTATTTGAATTTTTGATTTCAGGTAATCAATTTGGGAAGTAATCCGATCTATTTTCGACTGGACATTTTCCGCCAGCGACTGAGCTCCTTCTGAATCACCAAAAAATCCGATGTTATTTTGCAGTGTTCCTAAATCGCTCTCAAGCTGTTTAATTCTCAACACATTGCGATCTCGCTCGTTGTTGATGCGACTCCATCCACGCGGAATAGTCATCCAATGCACCATTTTATTCCTGAACTTGTGAAGGTTACGTACCTGCTCATCCATCTCAATATTATCAAACTGCTCGTTGATGGCATCCCTGAACTTCGATTCCACATCGTCTTTACGACGGAAAGGTATACGACCTGATTCACTCCAGCGCTCCCGTAATTCCGAAAGTTTTGCAACATCAGCATCCACATCTCCGGAAGGCTTGAAATTATTTACCTCCTCAATCAGTGCCTTTTTTTCTTTGAAGTGATCTTCCTGTTCACCGGTTAAACCAGAAAAATGAGAGCCTTTTTTATTAAAGAATTCATCGCAGGCTGCCCGGAATCGTTTCCAAACAATATCGCTTTGTTTTCGGGGAACCGGACCAATGGTTTTCCATTTCTTTTGCAGGGCAATTAATTTATCGGTAGTTCCTTTCCAGTCGGTGCTCTCTTTCAACTCTTCGGCCTGTTCGCAAATTTCCATTTTCTGCGCCAGGTTATCATGGAGCTTCTCTTTGCTCTTGGCCCAGAAATCCCGCTTCTTCCTGAAAAAGGTATCATTGGCCGCCCGGAAACGCTCCCATACCATGGAATTGTCTTTTCTGGGAGCAAATCCAATGGTTTTCCACTCCTTCTGCAAAGCAATGATCTTTTCGGTCATCTCATTCCACTCACGGGGATTGGTCGAATCAAAGATGGCAAACTCTTCTGCTCTTTGACACAGTTCCTCCTTCTTTTCAAGATTCTCTTTTTGCTGTGACCGTTCTTCTTCAAAATATTGCTGATATCGTTTGTTGATAATTGTCGTAGCCATTTTGAAGCGTTCCCAAAGCTCCTGTTTGTTTTCACGAGGAACCGGGCCGATCTCACGCCACATTTCGTGCAACTTCTGCAGTTGTCTGAATGTTCTCACCGGGTTTGATTCATCTTCCGACAAAGCTTCTGCCTTTTCACACAACCCAACCTTTTTATCCATGTTTTTCTTCAGGTCGAGATCGCGAAGTTCCCGGTTTATCTTGATGTAATCGTAGAAATTCTCAACATGATGATGGTAATTCTCCCATAGATCTTTCACCTTCCCCTGGGGAACCTGTCCAATTTCCCGCCAACGTGCCTGCAATGCATTAAATTCCTGGAAAGTGGCATTAATCGACTCTTCTTTGTTGATCAACGATTTCAGTTCTTCAATGATTTCGAGCTTTTTTTGATAATTATCGTCTTTCTGAACTTCCTGTCTGCGATGATATTCTGTTCGAAGATTCTTGAATTCCTTCAACAGATCCTTCAGATCATTTTCATAGGGATCAGTGGCCGGATGAAACTCTTCTTCGCTGCCTCCCTCATCTACAAACGCTTTTTTCTGCTCCTCCAGCTCAACGTTGTGCAATTTGTAAAAGTTAGCCTTAATGGCTTCCACCTGGGGTCGGATATCTTCACCGATACCGTTCGGTAATATCTTACGAAAAGTATTGATCAACTGAACTTTGTTGTAGCCGGAATAATCGAGTGTGGCTTTACCCACAGCCGCCTCGTCTGTCTCTTCCTCCTCTTCATCCTCGTCATCTACATCATCCGGATCCTTTTCCAGTTCAATAGATTCATCTTCTGACTTATCAGCAGAATCAGCAGCTTCTAATGTTTCATCATCCGGTGAAGAAATAGCCTCCGAAGTGGTTTCTAATGTCTCCTCATCGACAGGTTGCTCTTCCACATCGTCTGATACGGACACTACTTCCTCTTCCGTGAGTTGCTCCTCCGGTTCTTCTATCGAACGATTCTGTTCTGTTTCCTGTTCATTTGCTTGTTGCTCAATGTCAACCGGCGCTTGTCTCTCTTTTGAGACCTCTTCATTTTCTACCCTCCCGTTGTTGAGACGAGATTCGTCGTTGTGCTCTGGCATAGCCGAGTTTTTTGGTTCGTTGGACTCCATCAGTTAATCGAATTTGATCCTCTTAACAAAAGCTGTTAAGCCTTTGTAATTCTTACGAAAATATAGAATTGAGGGATAATCCTCAAAGAAAATAGACATATATTTTGAATTTAGCAAAAAGAAGGGGACTGCGAATGATTACCGCGGCCCCCTTGTCCTAAATCTAACCTTCTATATTGCTGTTAACCAATCTTAATTGTTCTCGGTCCATTGTCCACATTTTCTTCGCGCTTCGGTAACTTAATTTCCAATATTCCATTGTTGAATTCGGCACTTATCTTTTCCGTATCAACAGAATCAGGCATAGCAAACCGGCGAGTAAAATCACCAGCGAAAAACTCACGGGTTGTATAGCGTACTTTCTCCTGCTTTTCTTTTACAGATTCTCCTTTAATCGTAAGAATCTCTTTTTCCAGATGAATGCTGATTTGCTCCTTTGTAAACCCGGGAGCCACTAATTCGATAACAAAACGAGCCTTTTCTTCTTTCACGTTTGCTTTAGGCCGGCTTGAAGCAAAACTATCGTTCCAAACAGAATCATTAAAAAGTTTATCCAGCAAATCACTGTTTGATTTCATTTTTGGATATGCGTTCGAGTAAGTCATTAAGTTTAACATGATATTTCCTCCTTATTTACTTTAATATTTTTGTTATTTTTCAAATTCCTGACCTACTCTAATCAAACGATATACCAACCACTGAAACACGATTAATTTTGGAATCAAACATGACATCCTGGCATTTTTCATAAAAGCAAGATGACACAATGGCACTATTCCATAAAATCAATCCGACAAAACAGGTAATTGAAAAGAGAATTGAAATACTCAACATGGAAATTCTACTTTTGTAAAAACTTTGATAGAAATGCGCATTGATATATTAACAGTATTGCCAGAATTACTTGAAAGTCCTTTTCATCATTCGATTCTTAAACGGTCACAGGATAAAGGTTTGGCAGAGATTCATATTCACAATCTCAGAGACTGGTCAACCGATAAACACAAGCGGGTGGATGATTATGCCTTCAGTAAAGGAGCTGGTATGGTGATGATGATTGAACCGATAGAAAAGGCGATTAACGAACTGAAAGGCCAGAGAAACTATGATGAGATAATTTTTACTTCACCCGACGGTAAAAGGTTTGAGCAAAACGATGCCAACCAGCTTTCGTTAAAGGAAAATATTATCATTTTGTGCGGTCATTACAAAGGTGTAGATCAACGTGTACGCGACCACCTGATTACCCGCGAAATCTCTGTTGGTGACTATGTCCTTACGGGAGGAGAGCTGGCCGCTGCCATCATATCCGATGCTGTAGTGAGATTGATACCTGGGGTATTATCGGACGAAACCTCTGCACTGACCGACTCATTTCAGGATGGACTTCTTAGCCCGCCGGTTTATACCCGACCAGCCGATTATAAGGGATGGAAAGTTCCGGATGTGCTGCTTTCGGGTAACGACCAACTTATTGAAGACTGGAAAATGGAGCAGGCATACCAGCGAACCAAAATCTTGCGCCCAGACTTGCTGGATAAACACAATGATGATTAACATACCCACAACGTAATAAACGGAATCCCGGTAAGTTTCAGCTTCATCGGGATTTTTTTATCCCCGGCGACAAATATTTTTATAGGCACAATAGCGACAGGTTTCTTCTTTTTCTGTTTGAACAAAAGGTACATTCGCATCAAATATTTCTTCCAGCAGGTGGAGTAGCTTTTTGTTAAAGACTTCCTGATGTTCCACATAATTGACTGGCTGATTTCCCAACTCTTTACTTGTCACCACAGGCTGAAAATCCTTTTCAAATATTCTGCGTAAAGCATAAATACCAGTTTGAATAACCAATTCTGATTTCCGGTTCGCATGGACTACTGCTGCATAAATCATGGTTTGAAGAGCAGCCTTGTTTCTATTCGTTTTCTCGTGATCAAACAAATCATCCAACATTGTGAAACTCAGTTCGGCCTTACCCGTCTTATAATCCAGAATCTCCAGGGCACCGTTGCGTTTATCTATCCGATCCACTTTTCCTCCGACCAGTACATTTCGTCTTCCATCGGTAAGAGTGAAACCTGCTTTAAACTTTTCCTCAAGTCCTTCAATAATAAAAGGTGCCCTCTTTTTATCGAGCTCAAGAACCTTTCTGATATATTTTTTTACAATTTCACCTACCAGCCAGTTTCGTCCCCTTAGAACTACCGGTTCACCATCCTCACCACCTTTAAAATAATTCCTCCGGAATGATTTGAGCAGTAATTCCTGAATTTTCAGTTCATCGTCCATAAGGTGCTGAACCGCTTCCGGAATAACTTCTTTACCAAGAAAAGGAGAATACAAAGCCTCCATAGTATCATGAAACAAATTCCCAAAAATGCGGGCATCCACCTCTTCCGTTACTTCATCAGGTTCCTCAAGACCTGCGCAGTACCGGAAATAAAATTGCAATGGACAAGTGAGATACTTGTCGATGGCACTGGGCGAAAGAGCCCTTGTTCCGTCGAGATAAGGCTGTAAGGGGAGCATAACCTCAGCCGTTTTCTGTACCGTAACCGGAAGTGGTGAAAGTGTTGACACTTCCATAGAAACACTGGTCTCTTTTATTTCCAGTGAAGTTTCCATTTGCAACTGGTACAAATACCTGCTCTTCTCACCAACAAAAAGTCCGTCGGTGCCTGAATGGTAGACAAACGTTACATTTTCGGCCCGCTGAAGTAACCGGTAAAAATAGTAGGCATACATAGCATTCATTTCCTCAATGGAAGGCAAACCAAACCCACGCCTCAGATTATAAGGAATAAAAGAGGCTTTCGCCGAAGTTTTGGGCATTACGCCATCGTTCATTGATAGTATCACCAAATTGCGGAAATCAAGCGTTCGTGTTTCCAGAATTCCCATTACTTGCAATCCCTGAAGCGGTTCCCCTTCAAATGGTACCGTAATGCCGCCAAGGTGCTGACTCAGGAAACGGAAATACGTTTCGCGTGTCAAGAAATCTTTGTTACCCAGAACTTTTTTTCCCCTTGTTTCCAACACATCTTTTAGCCGGTTAACAGCCAGGTAAAGCTGAAACAAATACTCTTTATGCAACTTATGCCGGTTTTCATTTTCATCGGAAGGTAAACCGGTAAAAACGGATCGAATGATTTGCAGAAAATAATCGGAATAAGTTTCGATAGTGTCTGGTACTTCAAAAATCTGTCTCAAAAATGACGTTCGTTGCAATTTCTTCACTGGAAGATATACCATGTTTTGCGAAATAATCTCTTCCGTCAATTTTCTGCTCCACTCAGGTTCAATGCCTGAAATCAATTGGTGTCCTAAAAGTGCCAGTACATTCTTATAATAAAAAACGGTCCCATCATGATGCCGGATATTCCGCTGCAATTCGATTAGTTGATTCACCAGGCTGTAAGCAGGACTGGCATTTACCGGAAAGCCCATGGTTACATTCACTTTACCAATTTGTTGCGGCAACGCACCCAGAACAGGGAGTAGTAAACCTTCATCACATAACACCACGGCGGTATCATCAAATTGCCTGTCGGGAACCGGTATTTTCATCAGCCGGTTCGATGCAACCTGTGCCTGGCCAACCTGAGATGGGACATTAATGATTTCGATATGCGGCGGATGTTGCATAAAGTGAGATTCACCTCCCAATGAAGCAGCCTGCGGAAAATTCTTCAGATTCTTTCGCATGAACAAACCGGCTTCCTGTTGGGGATCATCCAAATAATATCGATCGTAATCCCAATAGAATTTTGCCTTTCCGGTTTCCCGGAAGAATCCAAACAACAATTCCTCACAGCGGTTCAACGCATTAAAACCAGCCAGGATGATGTCACCTCCATGTTTTAGTTGCAGCTTTTTCTCTCTTATTCGCTGAACAGTATCACGATAAACCATGCCTTCATAAGCAATTCCTTCATCTCGCAACCGTTGTCCGAATTTTTCATATACCGGATACAACGATTGCCAGATACGTAAAAATTCGCTTTGGTTGGGTGTCTTTTCGCGATTACTTAAACTGCGCCAAAAACCCGTCAGATGTTCTCTGTGCTCTTCATCATAATCCTGAAAAAGCAAATCAATCTCTTTAAGGTCAGAAATATTTTGAAAAAGTTGAGCTGCATTCACATTGTACTTGTCGATGTCATCGAAATCGTTAACAAGCATGTCGCCCCAGAAATAAAAATCATCAAACGATTCACTGGAGCCGGTAACTTCACGGTAGATTTCATACAGGTAAAAAACAAGGGTGAGAGGATCGGCCACATGCAAATTCGTCTGGCCGGCAAAAAAATCGCTGATGGTGACGATCTCCGGACTAAAAATCGGTTGCGATACCTGCCTGTTGAGATAATTATTAAAAAAAATTCCAGCCCTTCGGTTCGGAAAAATGATCATTTGATCCGAAATTTTATCTCCGTAAACCTCATATAAATGGGCCGCCAGACTTGCTAAAAATCCCTGCATAAAATTATTTATCGACTAATTCAGAACTATTTAAATAATTATTGGTTTTCACTGGGGAAAAGATGTGGAAGTGTAAAGTTGAAACTTTTTTATCAATCCTCCCACCTCTTTGAAAAATCATAAGCGAAAGTTTAAAATTTTACTGAACATATGTCGGTACATCTTTGTATTATTTTTATCATCAACTTATGAATAGCACTAACATGGATAAATTCTCACAGGTTGGCAACCAAGAGATTGGGGCGATAGAGGACCTTTACAAAGCGTACCTTGAAGATCCGGAGAATGTGGATGCAAGCTGGAAAGCGTTTTTCAAAGGTTTCGAGTTCGCCCGTCAGGCATGGGCCGACACCGAAACACCTGAGGATTGCAAACACCTGGATAAAGAATTCAAAATTCTGAATCTCATTCACGGTTACCGTCAGCGAGGTCACCTTTTTACCAGAACCAACCCCGTTCGAACCCGCCGGACCTACTCACCTACACTGGATATCGAAAACTTTGGTTTAAGTGATACTGATCTGGATACTGTCTTTCAGGCAGGAAACGAAATCGGCATAGGCCCGGCTTCTCTGCGCGATATTGTTGCACATCTCGAAACAACGTACTGCGAATCAATTGGCGTTGAGTACCTTTTCATGCGTAAACCGGAAGTAATCAACTGGCTTCGCGAGCGAATGGAAAGTACCAAAAACCAACAGGTTTTTACCGACGAAAACCGAAAACACATTTTCTATCACCTGAAACTGGCGGTCGGATTCGAGAATTTTATTCATAAAAAATTTGTCGGCCAAAAACGCTTCTCGCTGGAAGGAACTGAAACGTTAATTCCGGCTATGGACGCCATCATTGAACGTGGAGCCGAACTGGGAATCAAAGAATTCGTGATCGGGATGTCTCACCGGGGACGGTTGAACGTCTTGGCGAATATCCTGGAAAAACCGTACAAAAACATTTTCAAGGAATTTTACGGGACTGAATTTGAAGAAGGAATTGCCCTTGGCGACGTAAAATATCACCTGGGTTACGAAAACGATGTAACGACCGACCATGGACACAAAGTGAAGCTTAGCCTGCTTCCAAATCCATCTCACCTTGAAGCCGTTGCACCGTTGGTTGAAGGCGTATCAAGAGCTAAACTTGACCATGAATATGGTAAAGACTTTCAGAAAGTGGCTCCCATCGTCATTCACGGAGATGCAGCCATTGCCGGACAGGGAGTGGTTTATGAGGTTGTACAAATGTCGCAGCTCAAGGGCTACAAGACTGGTGGAACCATCCATGTGGTACTGAACAACCAGGTAGGATTCACCACCAACTACCTCGACGCCCGTTCGAGTACCTATAGCACCGACGTGGCCAAGGTAACCCGTTCACCTGTATTTCATGTAAACGGCGATGATGTGGAGTCTCTTATCTTCACCATCAAACTGGCAATGGAATTCAGACAGCATTTTGAATCAGATATTTTCATCGATATTCTTTCCTACCGGAAATATGGCCACAACGAAGGAGATGAACCCCGGTTTACTCAGCCTCAGCTTTACAAGGCCATAGCCAATCACCCCAACCCGCGTGATATTTATGCCCGCAAACTAGTGGAAAAAGGCATCATGACAGAGGAGGAAATCAACAAAGAGATTGATGATTTTAACCAGACGCTGGAAGAAAAATACGAAGAGAGTCAGCATATTCAAAAACTACGTATCGAACGGTTTTTGCTGGATGAATATAAGAACTACCGGCTACCCGAACCCACAGAATCCGATCACGATACGGATACCGGGTACGATATTGACCAACTTAAGGCTGTTGCTGATAAAATGAATACTCTTCCTGATGATAAAAGCTTTTTCAGAAAGATCATCAAATTGCTCAATGACCGGAAAAACGCCGCTGCCGATAACCGACTCGACTGGGCCATGGGTGAATTGCTTGCTTATGCCGCACTGCTGCTGGAAGGTCATCCGGTACGAATTGGCGGACAGGACAGCGAACGTGGTACATTTGCCCACAGACACGCCGCTCTGGTAATGGAGGACACGGATGAAAAGTATTTCCCACTCAAATTCATTGGTGAGAATCAGGCACAATTTCACATCTACAATTCTCCTCTAAATGAATATGCGGCGATGGGATTTGAGTACGGTTACGCCCTCGCCTGCCCGAAAGGATTAACTATTTGGGAGGCTCAGTTTGGCGATTTCAGCAATGTGGCCCAGGTAATCATCGACCAGTACATCAGTTCGGCCGGTGAAAAATGGGGAATGATGAACGGCTTGGTTTTGATGCTTCCTCACGGTTACGAAGGTCAGGGCCCCGAACACTCCAGCGGCCGCATCGAGCGTATGCTTGCACTGGCAGCCGGAAACAACATGCAGGTGATGCTTCCAACTACACCGGCCAGTTTGTTTCACATGTTACGTCGACATGTAAAATGGGATTTCCGCATCCCCATGATTATCTTTACGCCCAAAAGTCTCTTGCGCCATCCAAAAGTTATTTCCAGCTTCGAAGATTTGGCTAATGATAAATTCCAGCCGCTAATTCCGGATGATACCGTTAAGCCGGGAAAAGCATCGATGCTGGTATTTACTTCCGGAAAAATCTATTACGATTTAATTGAACGGCGTGATAAGCTGAACATGAAAGATGTAGCCATTATTCGCATTGAACAGTTATATCCATTTCCTGCAGAAGCCGTACGGAGCCTCATTTACGAGAACAAAAATGCCAAACGCCAACTTTGGGTGCAAGACGAACCTGAAAATATGGGGGCATGGCCTTACATTGCCAGAAAATATCCGGGATTGAATCTCGAAGTGATTTCCCGGCCCGAAAGCGCCAGTCCGGCCAGTGGATTAATGGAACAACACAAACGACGCCTCGAGCGAATCCTGGAAGCCGTTTATAAATAAAATTACAATCATCAATAAAGTATCAATAAGATGATCATCGAAATAAAAGTACCCAGTCCAGGTGAATCCATCACAGAAGTAGAAATAGGAAGATGGCTTGTTTCTGACGGTGATATTGTGGAAAGGGACCAGGAAATTGCAGAAATTGAATCAGATAAAGCCACACTGGCCCTGGTGGCGACCGAATCCGGTGCCATCAGCATTAAAGCCCAGGAAGGAGATTCCATTCAGGTAGGCGGCATTGCCTGCACTATCGATACGGATAAAGCCGGTGAAACTCCGGCAGCTCCAAAAGCTGAAGAAGTGAAAGCAGCATCGCCTGAGGAAAAGAAACAGGAAACTGAAGCGAAAAAAACAGAGACACCCAAAGCAGAGAAAAAACCCGAGATAAAACCTTCAGGTCAAGACTTGTCACATGTAAAAACCACTCCTGCCGCAAAAGCAGTAATGGAAGCTGAAGGTCTGTCTGTCGAGGAAGTGATTGAAGGTTTACGCCGCCTTTCCCGGAAGGATGTAGAAACAGCTGCGGATGCACTGAAAAATCATCCGGCATTTCAAAAAATCGAAGCCAGTCGTGAAGAAGACCGGCAAACCATGACCTCCTTACGGAAAAAGCTGAGTCAACGTCTGGTTGCCGTGAAAAATGAAACGGCCATGCTCACAACGTTCAACGAAATAGACATGAGCCGGGTGATGCAGCTTCGCAAAAACTACCAGGACAAATTTGTTGAAAAGCACGGATTCAAGCTGGGATTTATGTCGTTCTTCACCAAAGCAGTTAGCGAAGCACTGAAACTGCACCCTGGAGTAAATTCCATGATTGAAGGTGATGAAATTGTCACACCGCGTTATCACGATGTTGGTATTGCAGTGATGACACCCAAAGGATTAATGGTTCCAATCGTTCGCAATGTCGAGACCAAATCTATTCCAGAAATTGAACTGGAGATTAAAGAATTGGCAGCAAAAGCACGTAACCGGAAACTGACCATCGAAGAAATGACCGGTGGAACTTTTACTATTACCAACGGAGGTGTATTTGGTTCGTTAATGTCTACTCCCATTATCAATCCACCGCAAAGCGGAATTCTGGGAATGCACAGCATCAAGGATCGTCCAATTGCAGTAAACGGTAAAGTAGAAATTCGTCCAATGATGTATACGGCTCTCTCCTATGACCATCGTGTTATCGATGGAAAGGATTCTGTCGGGTTCCTTGTCGACCTAAAGGAATTTATCGAAAATCCGGAGAAATTATTGTTTGGCGGAAGCTCGCCTGAAGAGTTACTGCTGAAACTTTGACCATATTTAGCGAAAGCACAATGCAAAAAAAAGCGGAGCCATTTGGCTGCCGCTTTTTTTATTTCAAGACCAAACTATCTTATCGGGTAATCGATATCGGTACATACTTTTCAAATACTTTCCCGTCTCGTGTAACCGAAGTTAGCCAGATTTCAAAATCACCCGTTTCATCACCTGTATTGAAGGAGACATGTACCCGGCCACTTTTATCGGTAAGCACGTCTGACTTCCATAAAAGCGTATTGCCCATCAATGGAATTTTTGGCGAATCAGCTCCTTTTACGTCAGTAACCGCATGAATACTGTCGTTCTGATCAAGCGTCTGAAATTCAAGAAAAAAGGAACTCTCAGGCAAATCAATGCCTGCCAAATCTTCCTGCCGGGAATTCATACTGATAATTCCTCCGTAAATCACATCCCCTCGTTGGTATGTTGCATTTACAACATCAATGGATTTGATACGAACCGGTGAAATGGAAAGAATTTTATTCATGTCAGTTAATGGAACCCTATCAAGCAAAACAAGCGGCGGATAGAGATGTAAATCAGAGTGATCGCCTGACACAAAGAAACGTGGAACACCACGATGACGAACAACCATTACTCCAGGAACTAATTCATAGAAAACCTCTTCGAGCGTGGGCAGCTTAATGTACTTGTCCAAATCAGTATGAAAAACTGGCTTTCCAAAGAAGTGCTCATCATTCTTCTTTGTTTTAACTGAATCGGGTGGCGTTTTTATGGTAAAACTACTGGCCAGTTCCTGACTTATCATCATTCTTTCGGCCAATTTTCTCTCGGCGGGAGAGAGTTTAAAAGTCAGATTAGGCACCTCAAGCTTTCTTTGTATAAAATCATTATCCACCAACAGCTTGCACGGAACACTGTCTTTTTCGACAGACATAAACAATTCCCGTTTACCATACTCTTCCGGAATGGCAAAATGAAACACTCCATCCTCGCGACTGTATGTTCCGTGAAAATTACCTTCGCCACCTAAAACAGACAAATTAATCCGGGCATACGCCACCCCTTTACCTGTATTCTTATCAATCACCCGACCATTAACACTTACACCACGTGTTTCGGGTATAAAAGTAATGGTATCACCGGTTACCTTATTATAATCCGGATCTCGAACGTCCGTTGGTTGATGATATGCCACATGACTTCCTTTCCGAACGACAGATACCGTTGAAACACAAGTTGGACCATCCGAATGTGGCAGTGTCAGATCAATTGATACATTCTGCCTCCTCTTAAAGTTCTGATGAGCGGTAGAGTCTTTTACAACCTGCCAGTTTTTGTTGGCGATCATTTTGAGGGAATCTTTTCCCGATACCACTTCCTCGGAATAAGGATTCAGAATTTTCACCGTCTTCCAGGCAAAGCCGGATGCCGGAAAATTACGCATCCAGCGTGTATAGGCCACCACGTAATAGTACCCTGAAGGAATTACCTCCGGAATGTTTATTTTACCATCGGCACCGTTTTCACCGAATGTAAATTTCTCACGAACAACAAAATTGGCATTGCCGTCAATCAATTCCACATACAGAACTTTGCTCCATTCCAACGCGGCCATCTCACTATTCGACAAATTGCACACCTTGAAGTACAGATCCTCACCGGCAGTATAAAAATCGCGATCGGTAACGAATGCGACCTTTTCATTGACTGCTGATTTATCGGCCGCCCGCAAATTCAAGGGTAATGCAATAACTAACAACGTTATCGATGTTACCAGCCGTTTTATTAATGTTTTCATTTTTCTCTTCATATTCCCGGTATTTTATTGCCAATAAGAGGGTCTAACATTGGTTCCTCCGCGTTTCAAACAATCAAAACATTGTTGGTCTGAAGCCACCTTAATAAATGCTCCCGATGGAAGAATAAATTTATACATATAAACTGGATAGGAAGAAGGTGGATAGGGCATTAAATCATCCCTAATTGATTTAATGGTATCGGAACTACAAACTATCTGCTTCACCGGATCAGGTGCCGGACCAACAAAAATTCGCTTTTCGCTGACGCCGCTGGTGCCAAAAAAACCAAGCACCTGTTTATTCGGTTGCGATACACAGGTAATGTTTCCCGTAATCATGTAAGGCTGACTTTCGTATAAACCACCTGTCTGTTGTGTCTGTTTCTCCAATCCACTCCAAAATTCGTAAGCTTCAGCCGATAAAGCATATTCCCGGACTAACAGACTGTATCTCCACATCAACCTGTCGTTTTGCGTTGACACATAATTCAATTTGATGTTTCTCAAAACATCCTCTCCCATGTCACGGGTCGTTGCAGTATAAATTCCAGGTACTTCCTTTGTCATCCAACAAACAGTCCGGTTATCAGGGAAAAAATAATTAAGATGCAATGTTCCATCCCACATGGCAAACACGGTATAAGGCGAATGATATTCCCACGTCTCCTCCATACTCCAACGATAGTACTGAGTTTTGCCACTCTGGTCGCTGGTATTTACATAAAACTGGTATCCTTTTAAACCTTCCGGGCTTTCTGCCGTAACCAAGGGCTGATAACTGGCTGTTAAACTATCGATGGTTGGAGCTGGATTCAACGTTTGATAATCTGATTCATATACAACGCCACCATTATCAATTACCCGCAATTTGTATGCGGTTCCATATTGCAACTCATCACTGGTAAATTCGGCCACATACTTCCCGTTCCCCTTTTCGCTATAAGCTACAATATTGCCTTTATCGTCAATAACAGTTACAGAGCAACCATTTTCCGGAACATAAGTTGAATCAGTATAAGAAGTTGTTCTGGATACTGTAATCG
>ENA-ORXD01001249-ORXD01001249.1-sediment-metagenome-genome-assembly--contig:-NODE-1249-length-22489-cov-3.834687_pt1 | contig 22489 bp, 20 predicted proteins | sample MGYA00237862_ERZ511471 | MGnify/ENA metagenome assembly ERZ511471
AGACTGGAGATGAAAAAGTTCTGTTCACGCTGCAGGAAGCATACACTGCACCGGGAAACAAAGTAACATCAGGAGACACGCGTGCGGGTGCATCAAAGCAAGATCAGCACCCGCGCCGTTTAAAGGCCAGTAGCTCAATTGGCAGAGCGCCTGTCTCCAAAACAGGAGGTTGTGGGTTCGATTCCTGCCTGGCCTGCCTTGAAAATGCGACGCCATCAATTATGGGCGTCGTTTTAGACATAAAACAGGAGAGAAAATGCCTGAAAAAAAGAAATCAATAGAGAAGAAACCCAGCGCGATCACCCGCTGGTGGCGAGAAACCATTGGCGAACTGCGCAAGGTAACCTGGCCAACACCCCAGGAAGCTTGGCGATTAACCAAGGTAGTAATTGTTACAATGATCGTGATGAGCGCTATCCTCGGGCTGCTAGATTTCATTTTCACGCGGGTGGTTGCATTCATCCTCTCATAATTTTCAGGCAAACAGCCTGTAAAAAGGATTTTATTAAATGACAAGCGAAGAAGAGTTGACCAATTTTGAATCGGAGAAACCGCAGGAAGCGCAAGCGGCTGAAGTGAAAGCCGTCCCCGCTGACCTACCTGAGAAACCAGATTCTTCCGAAGAACCCTCTTCTTCAATGGAAGAATCCCCTTCACAGAAACTGCGCAAGAGCAGCGAAGACGAACGCGCCTGGTTTGTGATTCATTGTTATTCAGGATATGAGAACAAAGTGCGCTATAACCTAGAACAGCGCATTGAAACCATGGGCATGAAGGATAAGATCTTCGACGTCGTCATTCCTACTCAGGAAGAAATTGAAGTAAGAGAAGGCAAGCGACGATCAATTGAGCGGCATGTTTTCCCTGGATATGTGCTAGTCAATATGATTCTTTCTGAGGAATCCTGGTACGTGGTGCGAAACACACCCGGCGTGACCGGTTTCGTGGGCATGGGAAATGAACCCACTCCATTGCGCCCAGAGGAAGTTTCGCAGATCCTCAAGCGCATGGAAGCGGAAGCACCACATGTGAAGGTTACCTTCAAGGCTGGGGAACGCGTGCGCATTATCGATGGCCCATTCAATGACTTTCGCGGCACCGTTTCGGAAATTGACATGGAGCACGCAAAAGTAACCGTGATGGTCAATTTTTTCGGTCGAGAAACACCGGTAGAACTCGATTTTCTACAGGTGGAAAAATCGTGAACAACCTCCGCAAGGAGGATTGTGGGAGGGTGACCCTTTTCACCCGCTAAAACCACTTAAGGAGTACATAAATGGCAAAAAAAGTAAAGGCAGTTGTAAAGTTAAACGTACCCGCCGGAAAGGCAAATCCGGCTCCCCCAATTGGACCCGCTTTAGCTGGGCATGGCATAAATATTATGCAATTCTGCAAAGAATATAATGCCCGCACGCAAAACAAAATGGGGGAGATTATCCCAGCGGAAATAACCGTTTACATGGACGGTTCTTTCACATTTGTGCTGAAATCCCCTCCTACCGCTGAATTGCTTAAAAAAGCTGCGGGCGTGGAGAAAGGATCAGACCAACCCAATCGCAACAAAGTCGGTACTATCACACGCGACCAATTGCGCGAGATTGCGCAAGTGAAGATGAAAGATATGAACGCGATTGATATTGAAGGCGCGATGCAGCAAATTGAAGGTACAGCCCGAAATATGGGCATTCAAATTGATAAATAGGAACTTCGTGGGAGGGTTTTCGAAACCCGACAATACCACAAAGGAGAAATCATGGCAAAACACGGAAAAAAATATCTGGAAGTAAAGACTAAAGTTGAAGCAGACACGCTCTACAGTCCAAAGCAAGCTCTTGAATTGGTGAAAGAAACTTCTTTTACGAAGTTTGATGCAACAGTCGAGGTTCACCTGCGAACGGGCCTCGATCCTCGCCAAGCTGACCAGCAACTTCGCGATGTGGTCGTATTACCGCATGGATTGGGGAAGACTGTGCGGGTACTGGTATTTGTGCAAGGCGATGGAGCTGCAACAGCAAAAGAAGCTGGCGCAGATTACGTGGCAGATGATGATGAATGGATCAAAAAAATTGAAGGCGGTTTTACCGATTTCGATGTAGCAATCTCGACACCGGATATGATGGGTAAGGCGGGAAGACTGGGCAAGGTTTTGGGGCCACGGGGTTTAATGCCAAATCCTAAAGCCGGCACTGTGGTCCCAGCGGAAGATCTGCCCAGAGCAATCAATGAAGCCAAAGCCGGCAGAGTTGAATTTCGTTTGGACAAAACATCCAACATCCACGTCCCGATCGGAAAAGTTTCATTCGATTTCGAAAAGCTATTCGATAATTTTACCAGCCTGATGTCCGCCATCCGCAGGGCAAAACCCTCGGCAGCCAAAGGCACATATATCAAGAAGATAACATTGACATCCACTATGGGGCCTGGCATTAAGGTTGATCCCAATCAGGCACTTGCGATGGAGAAAACCGAATAAGCGTGTTATAATCACGATCGAAATTTCACCAATGAAAGCCGGTGCCGCAAGGCTCAATATCCCGCCCAGGTGAGCAATCAGAAAATTATTTCAATAAACGATTTGATTGTCTTTGCCTGAGAATCCCGGCAAAGACATTTTTATTATCGAAAGGAGGTGAATTCCTTTGGCATTCACAAAAAAAGAAAAAAAAGAAATAGTTACCAATTACGAAAAATGGATCAAAGAGAGCAATGCAATGTATGTGCTAACCTACAACAAAATGCGCATGCAAGATATAAACGTATTGCGAGCTGAAGCAAGAGAAATTGGTGGCGAATTTCATGTTGTGAAGAATACCTTGATGAAAATTGCTTTAAAGAACTGCGGCCTTGAGGATCATGGTTATTTCAGTGAATCTTCAATGGCAGCATTTGCCTTTGAGGATGCTCCTGGTTTAGCCAAGATCATTGATAAGGCAAATTCAACCGATTTGTTCTCAATCAAGGGCGGGTTCATGGATGGAGCCATGTTGGATGCTCAATCCGTCTTGGCCTTTTCCAAGCTACCACCGTTGCCGCAAATGAGGGCGCAATTGCTGGCACTCATTCAAACACCAGCCACACAATTGGTACGCAGCGTGGCAGAACCTGCACGACAGATCGCGGCAGTCATCAAAGCATTTTCAGAAAAAAGCCCTGCACCAAGTGCAGGATAACAAAAACGAAAAAAGATTTTATAAGGAGTATTTGAAATGGCAGATATTAAAAAAATCGCAGAAGAATTGAGCAAACTAACCGTATTAGAAGCGGCAGAATTGGTAAAAACCCTCGAAGAGGAATGGGGCGTTTCAGCTGCTGCACCTGTAGCAGTTGCAGCAGTCGGCGCAGCCCCAGCCGCTGGCGCCGCAGAGGCAGCTGAGGAAAAGACAGAATTTGATGTGATCATCAAAGACGCAGGTCCCAAGAAAATTGACGTAATCAAGGTCATCCGTCAACTTACCAACTTGGGTTTGGTAGAAGCCAAGAATATGGCAGAGACTGCCGGTTCCAAAGTGCTCAGCCAAGTAGGCAAAGAAGCCGCCGCTGACGCAAAATCCAAACTGGAAGCCGCCGGCGCTGTGGTCGAACTCGCTTAACAAAAAACCTGTTCACGAAAACCGCTGATTATTCATCGCCAGCGGTTTTTTTTATTGCACTCCCCAAAAGCGAATGATGCCATTTTCATCCATGCTGATGATTGTCTTCTCGTGCGCATCATATATCAAACCAACCATAGAATATGAATGGGCTTGCCAGGAATGTATCCATTCTCCTCTAAGGTCAAATAGGTGAATCTGGCCATTTTTTTCGCCAATCGCTATGAGGTCATTGCCAACAACGGCAAGCACAGATGGCTGTAAAAATGATACTCCTGTCAATGCAATCCGCCGCTTGACTTTCCCATCGGCAGCGTTCACCCAATCCAACGAAAAGATGTTCTTATTATTTTGGTTTTGTACCAGATATACCAGATCAAGCGTATCAGACAAGAAGATAGGATTGACGTCCGCTGCCCGTGCCTGATATGCAGTTACGCATCGTTGCTTTTGAGTCTGAAGATCTAGAAGAAACAAGGCTTTCTGCCCACGATCAATAAATGCCGCCTGGCTGCCATCTGAAGAAAACCGCAAGCTATAAATATCCTCATGCTCCTCAAGCACACTCTCGTTTTCTGTATTAATAATCAGGCAGGATTGCTGACGAGTTTCTTGGTCAAGACAATAGAACAACACTGGGGAATTTTCAACCAGACCTAAAAAACGTACTTGTGAATTCGTAATCAAACTGGCTGGCAGTTCAATTGGCAGATGAGATGAGCCTGGATCGGCACTATCCAAATAAAACTGCCAATGCCCATCATGCAATTGCAATTCCAACGCTTGACCTGACTGGTCAAAGAATACCGACTGGCAATTGAAAGCCCGACCCGACAAAAAACACGTGCCGCAATGATAGCATTCGGAGTCATTCAATGCGCCAACATTGTATGGTGAAAATGTTATGCCAACATTGGGGGTATTGATCATTCCGGCAAAATTGTTTGCAGGTGCCCACCATGTAGAGCCAGTTGTCAGATCTACCGGGACTATGGACAATAACCCTTCATCGGTTACATGCACGCCATCCAGATTACGCAACAGAACATCCTGATCAACGATCTTGCTACTGGTATTTAAATCCCAAACTGCAATACGGGTACCGATTAAATCTCCGCGAAACGTCAATGGATTTGAACTGAAATCCAAGGCAAGCGCAAATAACCCTTGGGGTGAGTAATGCAGCGCGCAGGGAAAATTCATGCTACAGCCGCTATCATTTATGTATGCTTGCACTGCTCCGCTGATGCGGCTTATGATCTTGAGAGATTCATCACCCTGCAATGCAAACAGGGTTTCTCCCGGCAAGAAAGCAGTTTTTACTTGTGGGGAATGCCGATCCAATTCTTTATACTCCACCAATTCCCAGAACCGAAAAGATTCGTGGGCAATTCCGGAATCTGGAAAAAAACGGCTGGTATCAAAAGTTTGAAGAATTTTCCCATCGGCTGAAAAACCCAATGCGGGAAAACCAACCAAATCTCCATGCAAAGCATCTGGACTGCCATCCCAATCATATAAAACCTCATTGTTCAGCACATCGATGATGCGGAAGTATTCCTGCGCGGAGGTTCTGCCAACCGCAACGCTTTTAACAGCCAAAAGACGTCCATCTGGTGAGAGCGCCAATTGGGGAATTTCACCACCACATGCCCTGCTGTTTGGATATTGCTTGGAATATGCAGATGTATGGACCAACCCCCCGCCCACCTGCCATACTTGAATTTCATTTTCGGTCGCAACCGCCAAAAAAGTACCATCATGATTTAACTGAAAATACCGCTGCGTACCATAATCACAGTTCGGTAATTCCACTGGAATTTGAGAAAGGATCTTTCCAGTATCCAAGTCCAGCACTTCAATGCCTGTTAAATCAGCGCGGGCGCCAACAGACCCATCCGATGAAATATCTAAATAATCTGGAAATTCAGGCAAGATGGTTCCAACATTCTCAATGCTATGCGCGTTTTTTGAAGAAATATCCAATAAGCCATCCGGAAGATCAAAAGCTAGCGGGAGATTCTCGTCCAGAGTGAAGTTTTTTATGGAAGGCTGGGTTGTTTCGCTAAGAGATACAGGTGCGAAGACAGGTTCTGCAATCGTTTGAAAACCATCCTGCATTTTCGAGTTGATAAATAAAGAACTGCAAGAAGCGAAAACAGCCAAAGTGGTCACTAGAAACAACGATCTTTCAATAATATGGGTGATTTTCATCTGATCCTTAAGCGACCTGCTCGCCTACTGCAGGCGATATTTGTAAAAATAGCGGGATGATAAGTGACACTATCAATTTAAGTTTTGGTTATAGTAAAATAGACTGGATTTCTTACCAATCTTATCCAATTATACCCAGCAAAGGAGCCACGAATGCCCCTCAAAGGATCGATTGTCGTAGATGAGAACTTGTGCAAAGCCTGTGAATTATGCATCGCAGCCTGCCCGCAGCATGTGATCGGTTTAAATATGGACGTCATCACCCCGCGCGGATTTCACCCCGCGTATCTAGCCAAGGATGATTGCACCGGCTGTGGAATTTGCGCCCTGGTTTGCCCAGAAGCGGCCATCACGGTCTATCGTGAGAAAAAAATCGCCCAGAATCAGGAGGCTAAATGACACGCGAATTATGGAAAGGTAACGAAGCATTCGCTGAGGCTGCCATTCGAGCTGGCCTACAAGCATATTTTGGCTACCCCATCACTCCGCAGACTGAAGCCCTCGAATATATGTCGAGTCGCATGCCGGAATTGGGTCGAGCGTTTCTGCAGGCAGAGAGCGAACTGGGTGCCATCAATATGGTGTATGGGGCAGCCTGCACAGGAGCCCGAGTTATGACCTCCACCTCAAGTCCGGGTACCAGCCTAATGATGGAGGGTTTATCATACATCGCGGGTACAGAAGTGCCCATAGTATTAGTAGACGTCGTGCGCGGCGGTCCCGGGTTGGGCAATATTGCACCTTCTCAGGGAGATTACAATCAAATTGTTCATGGCGGCGGACATGGTGATTATCATCCGATCGTCCTAGCACCTGCCAGCATCCAAGAGACAGTCGATATCGTTTATAGCATGTTTGACTTAGCTGAAAAATATCGTGCCATTGGCATCGTGATGATCGATGGCAGCATTGGTCAAATGATCGAGCCGGCCGAAATGCCCCCCATGTTAGAAGTCCGGAAGGATATCCCCGATTGGGCTGTCCGCGGAGGAAGGGGCGAAGAAAGGCGAGTGCTTTCTTCAATTGATCTTGAACCAGAAGACCTTGAAAGATCGAATCTGCGCATAATGAAACGTTGGCAGCAAGTTGAGAAAGAAGTTGTACGGTTTAAAGACTATTTCATGGATGACGCAAAAATCGCGGTAATCGGCAATGGTTCAGCATGGCGCGTGGCTCTTTCGGCAGTGCGAACTGCACGCGCAGAAGGTATTCCAGTAGGTTTACTGCGACCCATCAGCTTAAGCCCATTTCCATATAAGACCATTCAGGAAATCGCTGGACAAGTTGACAACATCCTGGTCGTCGAGATGAATTCAGGCATGATGCTGGAAGATGTTCTGAAAGCCGTACAGGGAAAAAGTCATGTGGAATTCTACGGCCGCATGGGTGGCATCATGCCCTTCCCAGATGAAATCTTGGGAGAGATACAGCGGATTGCTGCAGGCACACCCCATTCGGAAATTCATCCACGCGATTTGTGGCTAGAACGTTTGGAAAGCATCGTGCAATAGAGGAGTAAAAATGGTTGCTTTAGACATTAAAGACATGGAAGTCATTTACCAACATCCAGATTCTTTACTGGATATTAATACACACTACTGCCCTGGCTGCACGCATGGAGTGGCACATCGCTTGGTAGCAGAAGTGATCGATGAAATGGGGCTGGCTGAAAAAACAATCGGAGTGGCATCCGTGGGTTGTTCAGTTTTCGCCTATAACTATTTTGATTTTGATTTCGTGCAAGCGCCACATGGACGCGCTCCAGCGATGGCGACGGGCGTCAAACGAGCCCGGCCTGATCGAATCGTGATGACGTATCAAGGGGATGGCGACATGATTTCAATCGGCGGCGGTGAAATTGTCGCAGCCGCCGGCCGCGGCGAGAATATTACCGTAATTTTTATCAACAACGCCAATTATGGCATGACGGGCGGTCAAATGGCACCCACTACTCTGCCAGGTATGAAAACCACCTCGTCGCCCAAGGGTCGTGACGTTGAACAGATGGGGTATCCAATTCGAGCCAGTGAACTGCTGGCCACACAGGAAGGCGCCAGTTATATTGTTAGGCGCAGCCTGCATGACCCCAAGAATATTCGCCTAACAAAAAAAGCCATCCGCTTGGCCTTTGAAACTCAAGTGCGCGGATTAGGCTTCTCGATGGTCGAGTTACTCTCCACCTGCCCAACCAACTGGCACATGACTCCCGTTAATGCCACCAAATGGTTGGAGGAAAAGATGATCCCATATTATCCTCTGGGAGATTACAAAGTCCATCCGACAATCAGCGAGTTAAAGGTCTAGGAGGTCAAGGATGCAGAATGAAACAGTAATTGCCGGTTTCGGCGGCCAGGGAGTTCTTTTCACTGGAAAGGTGATGGCATATGCAGCCATGGAAAAAGGATTAGAAGTTACTTGGTTCCCCTCTTATGGACCGGAAATGCGCGGCGGTACGGCCAATTGCACCGTGGTGATCTCTGACGAAGAAATCGGATCGCCGCAGGTTCTGCGTCCACGTGCAGCCATTGTCATGAACCAACCATCCTTGGACAAGTATGAGGATTTGGTCGCTCCCGATGGCTATCTTATTGTCAACACTTCTATGGTCAACCGTAAAGTTAAACGTACCGATATCCATGCGCTCGAGATACCTGGAACCGAGCTTGCGGAGGAAATCGGCGACCGCCGTTTAGCAAACAGCATCTTATTGGGAGCATTGACCGCTCAGGTTGATTTTTTGGATATGGAAAGCATTAATAAAGGGCTGAAAAAAAGCCTTTCTGGCAGCAAGCAAAGCATGCTGGAAATTAATCAAAAAGCCATCCAAAAAGGCGCGGAATATTCAAAAAAATAAGAATTAGTTCTGCGCAGTTAAAAAAAATTGAACGCTTGCCTTTGGTTTTAATTTATGGTAAGATATTTGGACATTTGACCTGGAAATAATCAAGGTAGATCTATTAATCGCTCCTTGCGGAGTGGTTTTTTTAACAGCAAACCCGTTTTCAACGGGCTGTCTTTTAAGCAGTACAAATAAATCATAGAGGTAGGGAATATGGCTAACACTTTCCTAACACAAGAGGGATTCGACAAACTGCAGGATGAGTTGAATTACCTGCGCAAAGAAAAACGGCAAGAAGTTGCAGAACGTTTGCGCGAAGCTGCGGATGGTGAAGACCTGATAGAAAATGCTGAATATGAGGCTGCCAAGAATGAGCAGGCTTTTGTGGAAGGGCGCATAAAAGAGCTTGAAATTTTATTGGCAACAGCAAAGATCATTGAAGAAAAGGGCACCAGCGAAAGCATACAGGTCGGCTCAACTGTAACGATTCAAGAAGTTGGGTATGAGGAAAAAGAAACCTATACGATCGTCGGCGCAGCTGAAGCCAAACCAAGCGAGGGGCGTATTTCCAATGAATCTCCACTTGGCCGCGCATTATTAAACCACAACAAAGGGGATGAAGTAACAGTTAAAGCCCCAGATGGCGATTATCAAGTTAAAATAATTAAAGTCACCTAATTTCAAACAGATCCCATCACCCCGCCCGGGCGAGATGGGCGGGGTATTTTTATTCATAATTCAGGATAAACCAAATGGAATTAAATGAACTGGAAAAAGTCAGGATTGAAAAGATAAAAGCACTGCGTGAGCAAAACATTGAGCCGTATCCAACTCGCAGTGAGGTCAGCCATCAAATACAAGAAGCAATGGTTTCTTTCAAGGATTTTGAAGAAACTCACCCCGATCAGAATTCAGAGACCATCTTCACATTAGCCGGCCGAATCCGCTCGATGCGCAATATGGGCAAACTTTCCTTCGCCCATATTGAGGATGGCAGCGGGCGAGTGCAGCTGATGCTACGCATTAATGAACTGGGCGAAGAACTGATGGAACAGTATAAGGCGTTTTTTGACCTGGGGGATTTCATCCAGGCCACAGGCAGCTTAATGCGTTCGCGCAGCGGTGAAATCACTCTTTTAGTCAACTCCTTCAAAATGCTGGCTAAAGCCATCAGCCCATTGCCAGCTGCCAAGGATGAAGTAGTGGACGGTGAAATAATCCGCCACGCAACCCTCAGCGATGCGGAGATGCGCTTCCGCCAACGCTACGCAGACCTGGCAATCAATACAGAAGTGCGCGAGATTTTCCGCGTACGCACTGCGGTCGTGCGCGCCTTACAATGTTTTCTGGATGGACAAGGTTTTCTGGAAGTAGAAACTCCTATTCTGCAACCGATTTACGGCGGAGCAGCCGCGCAGCCATTTGTGACCCACCACAACCAGCTTCACCAAGACCTGTATCTGCGCATTTCTTTTGAATTGTATTTAAAGCGATTGCTTGTGGGAGGATTGGAACGCGTTTATGAGATCGGCAGAGATTTCCGCAACGAAGGTGTATCCTACAAGCACAACCCTGAATTTACTCAACTAGAATTCTATTGGGCATACGCAGATTATCTCAAAGTGATGCAATTGACCGAAGAGATGGTTTCGCAGGTGGCACAAGAAGTGCTGGGCAGTCTTCAGATCAAATTCAAGAACAATACCATCGATCTGACGCCTCCCTGGAAGCGCCTGGAGCTGCGGCAGGCTATTTTGGATGCCTGCGGTATTGATATTGAGCAAACCAGAGATGCAGATTCATTGTTCCAGGCAATGGCGGATCGAGGTATGACCCCCAAGCCTGGTTCCACGCGCGGGAAGCTGATCGATGCCTTGATCGGCGATCTGTTGGAACCCAACTTCATCCAACCTACTTTTTTATACAATTACCCGCGTGATATTTCCCCACTGGCAAAGAATACACCTGGGGATGCGCAGACTGTCGAACGGTTTGAAGGCTTTGTTGGTGGAATGGAATTGTGCAATGCGTTCACGGAATTGAACGACCCTCTGGAACAAGAAAAACGCTTTCTCGAAATGGGACGTGCTTACGATGAGCGTGACGAAGATCATCACCCGCTGGATGACGATTATCTACAGGCAATGTCCTACGGCATGCCTCCCAATGGCGGTTTCGGCATGGGCGTAGACCGCCTGGTGATGCTCCTTACCAATAAGAGTTCCATCCGTGAGGTTATCTTATTCCCGCATTTGCGAGAACGCGAGGGTGAATAAGCCTTCCCCAATATCCAAAGCAAATTCTCTCCGCACGATTTTCACAAAACGGGCGGGTTTTTATCAAACCACTATTCTATCCAATAGCGATAAATGCGATTCGACGATTTGGTCACAACTTTCGAAGAATGGAGAGATATTCTAAATTAAATAAAATTTCGTTAATCGAAGAAATAAACTTAGAACCTTTTTTCTTCAACAAGCACATTAGATTCCCCAATCATGCCCTTCAATTCACGGATCAAGCTGTCATTAATATATGTATTGACGTTTGGAAATTCCAAGCGATAGGATTGGTCATTCTCCTGGCAAAGAAAGGCGAAATGATCCGTTCCGGGGGTGGATGTAAGAAGTCCATAAATTTGTTTTAATCGGCGTATATCACGATCTTTCGACCCACAGCTCAACAATGTCAACAAAAGTATTTTTGATTTTTCACTTTCTCCTTCGCCATGATTAATGATCTGGGAATTTGCATCTGCTGAATCGGTGGGAGAATCCGGTTGGTCTGAAATACTTAATGGAGAATGATTATTCGCTTTATTGTAAGGATTATTAAGCCCATCTTCGGTACTGGATAGAGACAAGGTTTCTGGTTTCAGATCAGTATTGTACGACGAGGATAAATCCAGTCTATCCATTGCTGGATGAGACTTGCTGTTTTCATCACTTGGAATCATCTCTTCTGTCATAGATTCAAGAGACCTTATCCAATCCTGAGCGTCCTCCGCAATTTCTGCATCTGAGGCATCGCCCTCATCCGCAAGACGAATTACCTGAAATTCATCCACCAATACTTTTGGGTCAGCCTTTTCTGTATCCACTTTACCCTTGACCAACAAAACTTCCCCGCTTTTGATCAAGTCCGCCTGTTCTGCCCAAGTGCGTGGAAAAACGACCAATTCAATACCTCCCTGAATATCTTCCAAACTGGCAAATGCCATTTCTCTACCCTTTTTAGTCAGAATGGTGCGCACTTGGCCAATCATACCCGCCACGACCACCGGACTATTGTGAGCAGCTTCTTTCAATTGCGCCGAAAAGTGAGTGATGCGTTTGCGGATTATCGACAAAAAAGGTGAAAGAGGGTGGTTGGATAAATAGATTCCCAGCAATTCCCTTTCCCATTCCAACCTTTCGCGCTGATCCAGCGAGGTTACCTCCGGTAAATGAATTTCTTCTTCTAAACCTTCCACGAAACCAAAAATGGTCATTTGCCCAGCTTCTTGCGCTCGAAAATGGCTTTCACTGATTGCCATGATTTTTTCGAGACCGTCCAAGAGAGCCCTGCGATCTGCGAAGGTATCCAGCGCGCCCACGCGAATGAGCGATTCTAGGGCGCGCCGGCCTACTTTACGCAAATCTACACGCCGGCCAAAATCATTGATATCCCTAAATGGTCCTTTTTCACGGGCAGCAACAATGATTTCAACTGAATTCTGGCCAACATTCTTTACAGCGCCCAATCCGAAACGGATGGCATATTTGTCACTGTTCTCCAGGTCCTCAATTTGAAAATCCCAAGCGCTGAAATTTACATCTGGCGGCAACACCTCGATATTCATCGCGCGGCAATCTGCCACATACAAAGCCACCTTTTCACTTTCGTTCTTGGATTGCGAAAGCAATGCGGTCATATATTCCAAAGGAAAATGAGTTTTCAGAAAAGCAGTTTGAACCGCCAAAATGCCATAATCCGCCGCATGACTTTTATTGAAGCCGTAATGAGCGAAACCTTCCCAATCCTGGAAAATGGCCTCCGCCGTCTCGCGCTGGATGCCCTTGTCAACCGCTCCACTCACAAATTTTTTCTTGTGGCGTTCAAGTTCATTAGCTTTTTTCTTGGAAATAACTTTGCGCAGCATATCCGCTTCCGCAGCTGAATAACCCGCTAACTGCATAGCAGCTTGCATAACCTGTTCCTGGTAAATGGCAAAACCATAGGTCTCGCTCATAATCGGTTCCAGCATGGGATGGCGATAGGAAATTTCTTCCAAGCCATGCATGCGATCAATGTATGAAGGGATAAACTCCATTGGCCCAGGCCTGTAAAGAGCAACCATAGCGATAATATGGTCCAGCTTGGTGGGTTTCATTTGAACTAAAAAACGTGTCATGCCAATACCTTCCAATTGGAACACACCAGCAGTCAATCCCTTACCCAGGAAATCAAATGTCTCTGGGTCATCGACAGGAATGTTGCCGAGGGTATACCGAATCTGATGACGCTTTTGAATCAGCGAACATGCGCGCTGCATGGTAGTCAGGGTGGCTAGGCCTAGAAAATCCACTTTAAGTAAACCCAGATAGTCCAATATAGACATTTCATATTGGGTAACCGATTTTATTGGAACATCTTCCGAATTGCTGGTAGGTCGATGCAAGGGCACATATTCAACGATGGGTTTATCCGAAATAATTACACCGGCGGCATGTGTTCCCGCGTTGCGTGCTACGCCTTCCATGCCGGCAGCGGCATCAATGAGTTCATGCAAATAATCCTGGCTTTCATACAATTCCCGCAATGCCTGCACTTGATCAAGCGCGTCACGGATTGAAGTGGGACGGCTGGGAATATTGGGAATCATTTTAGCAATCTGATCCACTTCACCAAGTGGCACATCCATCACGCGGCCGACATCACGGATGGCATTACGCGCACCCATTGTGCCAAAGGTGATTATTTGAGCAACATGGTCATGCCCATACTTATTGGCGCAATACTCCATGATCTCGTTTCGTTTGTCATCTTGAAAATCCAAATCAATATCCGGCATGTTGACACGATCTGGATTGAGGAACCTTTCGAAGATCAATCCATGGCGGATCGGTTCAACCAAGGTAATGCCAAGCACATACGCAACAATAGACCCAGCCGCTGAACCGCGGGCTTCATACCAGATATTATGTTCCCGGGCGTAGTGGCATAAATCCCACACAATGAGAAAATAGGCATCAAAGCCCATCTTGTGTATAATTTCTAATTCTTTTTCCAATCGCTGCTGTACTTCAGAATCAGATGCGCGATCACTGTATCGGGCTTTTAATCCTGCGGTACATAAATCACGCAAATATGAATCCACTGTCTGACCAGGTGGGACTGGAAACAAAGGCAGATGATATCCATCAGGGTCGAGTATCGCATTACAGCGTTCAGCGATTTCGAGCGTGTTTGCAATGGCTTCGGGGATATCCGAAAACAGGTCCTGCATTTCCTGAGCTGAACGAAAATAATAGGTATCGCCCTGCATGCGCATGCGGTTGGGATCTGAAAGCACTGCTCCGGTCTGAATTGCCAGCAGGATATCCTGCAAGCGGGCATCTTCACGGTCAACGTAATGCACATCGTTCGTGGCAACAAATCGAGCGTTGTAGCGCTTGCCAATTTCAAGCAAGCCTTGATTAACCTGTTCAAGTTCCACAAGATCATGGCGCTGCAATTCGAGGAAAAATCGATCGCGTCCAAAAACCTCCAAATACCAGTCCATAAGAGGGAGGGCACTTTCTATTCCGCGCTCCATTATTGTATTTGGAATTTCCCCTTTCAAACATGCGGATGTTGCAATCAATCCGTCAGAGTGGGAAGCAAGAAATTCTTTGTCAATGCGCGGATGATAATAAAAACCTTCCAGTTGGGCTGCGCTGGCAATCTTGAGTAAATTGCGATAACCAATGTTATTTTCAGCCAGAAGCAGGATGTGAAAGGCGCGTTTATCAAATTGGGCATCCTTATCCGTCATGCGCCGCGGAGCCAGATAGCTTTCTAAGCCAATGATGGGTTTTATTTGGGCAGCTTTAGCAGTGGTATAAAACTCAACCACCCCATACATGGCGCCGTGGTCTGAAATAGCAGCCGCGGGCATACCAAATTCTTTAGCGCGGTCCACTAATTTTTTGATGTTGCTGAATCCATCAAGCAGTGAGTAATGGGTATGAACGTGAAGATGAACGAAGGACATGCAAGCCTTGAATTATGACCAATTTGACGAACAAAGTCATTATAGCATGCAGGTCTTTCGAACCAGCTACGGATTACTTAAAATTGAAATTATTTTAAGGTTTGGTTATTTTTCTTGTCGTTTTCCCAGGGAAGCCAAGTAAACTGAAAATTGGTCTTCACCATCCAATCCCAAAAGGGCATTAACCTGTTTATCATCATAAGAAGCAATCGCGCAGACTCCACATCCAATTGCTTCTGCCAAGAGATATAAATTTTGGCAAGTGTGCCCCGCGTCTAGAAAAATATAACGATAAGCGCGTTGAGCGAAACGCCAATAACTTCGCTGGATATCCGCTACCCACATGAAGGTGACGGCTGAATTGGCTATATGTTTTTGATTGCGGCAGGCTTCCATAATTTTCTGGGTCAAGTCCTCTGCAGCAGGTAAGTGAGCGATTTTGTGTTCAAGAGCCAGATAGCGATAAAAACCAGGCTGCAAACCCTCCACAAGATTCACAAGCAGATAGGTTTCAAATGGATGGCGGGAACCTGCGGATGGCACCGTGCGACGCGTAACACCATTTTCCGAGACAGTTTTTACCCCTTGCGTACCCCATAAAAGGAAAGCCAGTTCAGCGATAGTAAGCGGAATTGATGAATATTGACGCAGGGTTTCCCGCTTCTCGACCAGTTTAATCAGATCCACATTCGCCAGCTTCAAAGCTCTGCCATCCGGAAGACTGGTCACTTGAGCAGACTCAGGCAAGGGCAGTTCTAAAGCAGGAGGGGGGGCGCCTTGGGATTGCGCCGATGGTTCCAAGTGCTCAAAAGATGTTAATCGTAAAAAATCCTTGCCAACAGAGTTCAACATGTACACTCCTATTCTTAGACATCCCGAACATTTTATCACAGGCACTTGAAGCGGTCAGCCTGCACCGGCGCAGAAGGAATACTATTTGCATTTACGGATCCCGGACTTGAATGCAAACTCTTTACTGGAGCGATTGGCGTGTAAGCAGTATTATGCAAATAAAACCAAAATCGCTCTGTTACCAACTCACAAGCCATATATCAAGTGCCGTAACCAAGCAAAAATGCCGGGATAAATTTCTCTGCAATAGCAGCACATCCACATGCCCTAGCTCTTTTTTTACCACAAGGCATATTCCCTGCTAGTCCCGAGAATGAAGACTTGTAACAATTGACCGCAAATCCTCAGAACGCAAGAGAGTTATTCCGAGTAAATACGTAAAAACACCGCTCAGAATAACCAATCCGAGATGGAAAACTTTGTTGGGCAGCATCAATCGGCTCTGCAAAAGCACAATCACAATCGACATACAGAAACCGGCTAACATTGATTTCAACAAAGCCACAAGGATGCGTTTTTCATCAATGCCTTCCAGTCGGCGATGCATCAAAACCATTAAGACCAGGCTCTCGATGAATGTAGCCAAGGAATTCGCAAATGCCAATCCGCCATGAGGCATCCATCCAATTTTTCGAAAAAGTGCCACAAAAATAAAGCTAAAAATCAGGTTTAAACTCATTGCCCCAACACCAACCACCACCGGGGTGCGGGTATCATGCAGGGCATAAAAGGCTCTGCTGCAGATCTCCACAACACAATGCCCTACCAGACCAATGCCATACCAAAGCAAAGCCCAGGCAACTAAATCGGTTGATTCGGCTGTAAACTGCCTTCCCTGATAAAGCATGGACACAATTGGATGCCGCAAGAGAACAAGCCCGATCGAAGCGGGGACTGCCAATAGAAGGGTTGTACGCAGCGCCGCAGACAGCGAAGAGCGCATTTCATCTAATTTGTTCCTAGCTACCTGCAGGGAAAAAGTTGGCAGGGCAGCGATCGCAGTGGATTGGGCAATAGCAGCTTCAGGCATGATCATTAAGGGAAAAGCAAGGCTAAGAGCCGTGATGCTGCCCTGTGTTTGAAACGAAGCCAACAAGGTATTTATAAGAAAGTTTATCTGGACTACAGCCACACCCAAAAGCCGCGGCGCCATCAAGCGCGCCACCTCACGCACCTCAGGCAGGCGTAATCCTAAGGTTAAAGAATATTTCCTTTGCGGCAAACGCATAAGTCGTGGAATCTGAACGATCAAGTGCAAAACTGATCCAATCACAACACCCCAAGCCAATCCATAAATACCGAGAGCTGGAGCAAGCAGATAAATTGACAGTATCCAGCCCAATTGATACATGGCAGGCGCAAGCGCGGGGAGTAAAAAGTGTTGATGGGCGTTCATTACACCCATAACCAAACCGCTGATCCCGAATACCACAGAAGAGAGAACCTGAATGCGCAATAATTGCGCCGTTAGTATTTTCTCAGCGGGAGAGAAACCGGGTGCCAGAAAATAATGCACCACCTCACGGGCAAACAGGATTGTCAGCAAGCTTAATAAAACCAGCACGAGTGAAACCAGGTTCGCGATTGAGGAGGCTAACTCCCAAGCCTTCTCCTTTTCTTCCTTGGCAAGCAGTGTTGCGAAGACGGGAATAAATGCGGAACCCAGCGCTCCCCCTGCTACCAGGTTGAACAGAATTTCAGAAAACCGATTGGCAGCAAAAAAACTATTGCTCTCCAATCCGGTACCAAATGCACGCGCGGTTAAAGTTTTCGCGAACAAACCTACTATGTTGCTGATCACAAATGCAAACATAATCGTGCCGGCTGCTCGAGCAATCTGTTGATTGGCATTTCGCGCGGAAGTCAAATCGGATTGCATGCATGCCATTATACTTGCCAAAAGGCAATCAATTCTTATCTGCCCTATCAACTCCCTTTAAGTTTTTTTATAGATATAATCAGTTAATATACTTGGAGAAATGATGAAACCAGAAGAAAATGTTTCTATAAAAGAAGGGACAGAAAGCACACCCTTAAAAAATACCGGCTCCGAAATCAAACCCAAGAAGCAAACGGGTTCTAAAGATGGAACCGGTTTTCAGACCGCACTGAAACAGATCGGGTTAGCGCTGTTATTTACAGTAATAGGGATGCTGGTGATATTGCTGGCACTCTATCTCCCCCAGTCCAGTCAGCTGAAAACCGCCCAATCTGAATTGGATCGCTTGACGCCGATCGAGACTCAATTCATGGATTTGAAGGAATCTTACGAAAAGGTTCATGCGCAAGCATTGGTTTACAAGCTCATGAACCATACCAGCCTATTACGGGTTGCGTTGATTGATAACAATCAGGATACGATCACGCAAAACCAGGGGTATATTGAAGAGGACCTGGCAAAAATGCAGATTGGCAAATTCCCTGAACTGCCAGCCAGCCTGACAGCACAATTTGAAGAAGCCAAAAACAACATTCCGAAAAATCGGCTGGATGCCATCCAAGACCTGCAGGAATTCTACAATGCCCTACTGCTATTAGCTGACAATCTATAGGCGTCACGGGGCAAAAAATATGATCCTCAACTTTGCGCTATTGTCTTGATCTCAACCAGGACGTTTCGTCAACACAACAGGAATTGTTAATATCTTTCCATCCCGCAGAATCGTTAGCACGAGCGTTTCCCCAGGACTTTTGTGGGTTATCAGATAAGTAAGAAGCTCGCTAAAAGCCCGAATGGGTCGATCATCGACTGCGGTAATCCAATCTCCTCCAATTGGCAGATTGGGATCATCAGATGACGTGTTACCGCCAATAATCCCGGCTTTGCTGGCGGGGCCGCTGGTTGTAACACTGATCACATAGGCGCCCTGAACTTCCATTGGGATTCCCAACGCTTCCTTTTCAGTCAAAGTCAATTCTTCGCGGCTGGTAAGCCCTATATATGGATAATCATATTTGCTATTCTCAATCAAATACGGGACTACGCGCCGGGCAATATCAATCGGCACTGCAAAGCCAATCCCAGAATTTGACAGAGTAGCAAGCCCCTCACCCCCATCGGTACGAATGGCGCGATTGATTCCAATCACCTCGCCGGCCATATTAAGCAGCGGTCCACCAGAATTGCCGGGGTTGATAGCAGCATCCGTCTGGATCAGATCAGAGGAAGTAAAGTAACCGCCGCTGGGAGCTTCGCGCAATGAATCCAACAAGCGACCGCGTGCTGACACAATCCCCACCGTCATACTGCCTGATAATCCGTATGGGTTGCCGATTGCAATAACGGTCTGCCCGACTTTCACCTGATCTGAACTTCCTAACGGAAGCGGATGCAGCTCATCAGACGGAAGATTCACTTGTATCACTGCAAGATCGGAATCTGGGTCAGATCCAATTATCTCGCCATAGGTTTGATAACCGCTTGGGAAAATGATTTCAACCAGTGCGGCTGTCTCAACCACATGAAAATTGGTAAGAATATGTCCTTCTTTATCCAAGACGAACCCTGAACCTTGACCATCATGGATATCTTGAGAATAAACATTGATTGAAACCACGCCCGGACTTGTTTGTTCATATAATGCAACAAAGATATCGTCGAAAACAGGAGTGGTTTGATAAATAAATCCATCATCAGTGCTTTGGTGAGCGGGCAGAGGTGTTAGGTTTTGTGCTTTTAGAGGAACGCAGGCAGATATGATGACAAAAAACAATGGCAGCCAAATACCCACAGACTTATTCATTAATCACTCTCATGTACCTTATTTGCCACGCAGTTCCTCAAACAGCCTTTTTTGCTGATCGGTCAGTTTTTTAGGAAGGGTAACATTCACTTTTACGATCAGGTTGCCAAATTTGCTTCTCTGCCTCAAGATGGGCATGCCCCTGCCTGCCAGTCGAAAACTCTGCCCAGGTTGAGTGCCTGCAGGAATTTTCAACAAAACTCGACCCGAAGGAGTCTCTATTTCAGTCTCCCCGCCCAATATTGCAATGTATAGGTCAATGGTCTTCTCAATGTACAGGTCATCACCTCTTCTCTCGAAACGCGGATCAGAAGCAACCCGAACGATCAGATACAGGTCACTGCCTGCGCTTGAACCAGCGCCAATCGCACCTGCAACCCGTACTTTTGTACCCGTTTTTACACCAGCGGGGATAATGACCTCTTTTCTGTTACCATTGATATCCAGCGTTCGACTTGTGCCATGATAGGCTTCGTGCCATGAAATTGTGATCTCTTGTTGGTAAGCTGTCGGCTGTTGCCGATATGAGCCAGCAGTTCCCTGCCTACCTGTCGAACTTGAATATCGCCGCCCACCCATTCCACCAAAAAAAGCTTTGAAGAAATCGGAGAAGCCGCCCATTTCTCCAAACATTTCATCCAGGTCATTCACCTCGACACGCGTTTGACCATTGCTAAAACCTCCGCCAAAAAGATCCTCCCAGTGGAAAGAACCCGGTGAACCTCCAGTGCTCTGCCAGGAAGAGTAACTGCTGCTGATCTGGTCATAACGCGAACGTTTTTGCGGATCGCTCAACACCTCGTTAGCTTCGTTGATTTCCTTGAATTTTTCCTCAGCTTGTTTGTCATTCGGGTTGCGATCGGGGTGATATTTCATGGCTAATTTCCGATAAGTCTTTTTTATCTCATCGGTAGTTGCGTTCTTATTCACACCAAGAATCTTGTAATAATCCTTATAATCCATGCATGTATTTTAAAGGGAAGGAAAAGCCTGCGTCAAGGCAAAGAAGGGTGATTTAATACATTTCTAACCTGAAATCATAGGGGTTTAAAAAAGCTGCCGCTGGTTGGGAGGAGGTTACCAGCGGCGGCTTGCCAAAGGAGGAGACAGTGATGAGTATAAAACCCATTTGTCACCAGCGTAATCTTATCAGTGTTGATGGAAAAGGGGTAGAACAGAAGTCACCGCTCAACCGTGACATCTCTCTTCAAGCCGTTCATTTGCGCTAAGTATGCATCAATTCTCTCTGGCAGCTCACCTTCCTGTTCGTAGGAGAACACCGTTATCTTTGGGTGTGTGTTTCCAAGGATCATCTTAGAAATTCTCTTTCCGAATCTGTAACAACAAAGCACCGGCTTGTCCAAGCTTAATGCGATTGCAATTTCATAACCAACGCCATGCGAAGGAGTGCTTACTTCAGCAACCAAAAGATCACATTGATGAATCCAATCGATATCCCGCTGATAGACATGCGCAGCGTTTGCCTGCATTTCCGCTCGCATCACATTTGACCGAGAAAGATGAGCAGTCAGCACGTGATGCCCCTTAGAGGTCAAGTAATCCACAATGTTCTGATAAACCTCTTGATCAGCCCAACCACCAGTAATGGAGCAAGAAAAGTAAATATCCATAGCAATATACCCATTGATTTTAACATTACCGAAGAAAAGTCAGTTATCATGCTGAAGAAAGCCGCATGTTAAAATGAGGGCATGTTGTCCACTTCGGAACATGTAAATGGAATTTTAGAGACCCTACCAGCCAAGCCAGGCTGTTATCTCATGAAAAATGCTTCCGGCAAGATCATTTATGTCGGTAAAGCCATCAATTTACGCAACCGCGTGCGATCCTATTTTCACAGCAGCTCTGACTTGAATATGAAAACCAAACGGTTGCTATCTGAGTTGGCTGACATCGAATGGATCATGGTTGACACGGAATTGGAAGCATTGATCTTGGAAATGAACCTGATCAAGAAATATCTGCCGCAATACAATGTCCGCTTGAAAGATGACAAACGCTATCCGTTTATTAAAATCCATTGGTACGATCCTTTCCCAAAAGTGACTGTTACACGCGAACATATCCAAGATAGTTCACGGTATTTCGGTCCTTTTACCAGCGTTTGGGCAGTACATCAAACTCTGGATTTGCTGAGAAAGATCTTTCAATACCGCACATGCGACCGGATAATCACCGGGGAAGATCGGCGGGCTTGTTTGTATTACGATATCAAATTATGCACTGCTCCATGTATTGGGCAAATTTCACGCGATGATTATCGACAGATGATAGATGACCTGGGCAAGTTCCTGGAAGGCCGCACAGATCCCATCTTGAACCGTTTGAAACATGAAATGGGCGAATATGCCGATCAGATGAATTATGAGAAAGCGGCTATCTTGCGCGACCAGATCCAAGCTATCGAAAAGGTCGTAGAAAGGCAGAAAATCATTTCAGACAGCAAAGTGGATTCGGATGTCATCGCATTGGCGCGCAGCAACGGGGATTCCTGCGTGCAAATCTTTTTCATCCGTAACGGCCGATTGATCGGCAGGGAGAACTTCATCCTGGAAGGTACTGAGGGAGAACATGATGAGGAAATCATAGCCCAGTTCATTAAACAATTCTATAACGAAGCGGCTTTTGTGCCTGATGAAGTCCTGCTTCCCAACGTATTAGAAGAATCAGCCATCATTCAACAATGGTTGAATCAACAACGCGACGGGCAAAAAGTGCAATTCCGCATTCCGCAACGCGGAAATAAACGCGATCTAATTCGGATGGCTACGCAGAACGCGGTGGAAACATTAGAAGCGCTGAAAACCCAGTGGGCTGCCGATACGCACAAACAAAGCCTGGCATTAAGTGAATTGCAGGAAGCGCTTGGCATGCAAGCGGCACCCAACCGCATTGAATGTTATGATATCTCTAATATACAGGGCACTGCTGCTGTAGGCAGCATGGTCGTCTTTGAAAAGGGAGTTCCGAATAAGAAACTCTATCGCCGATTTAA
>ENA-ORXD01001251-ORXD01001251.1-sediment-metagenome-genome-assembly--contig:-NODE-1251-length-22458-cov-4.291587_pt1 | contig 22458 bp, 19 predicted proteins | sample MGYA00237862_ERZ511471 | MGnify/ENA metagenome assembly ERZ511471
AACATGCTCGACCTCTACCTCTCCGAACGGGTGAAGGAACTGACCGGGGGGAAGCAGACCCCGACCACGACGAAACCCCAGTCGATACCCGATTTCCCTGTGGCGATGAAGCGGTAGCCTGTTCATTCACGAACAGGGTGAATCGTGCGCGGCATTGTTGAGAAAGAAATGTTTGCGTGCGTGTATGACAGTCTGTGTTCATCGGCTATGCCGCGTAGGGTCGAACATGAGGTTGACAGGTGTTCCAAAGAGGACCTGAAATGGGCGGGAAGGCAGGCAGAAATGGACACTTTGAAGGCAAAGGTTCGGAAACTCGAAGAACTGTTACCGGAAAGACAGGATTCAGCGCATTGAGATGAAATTGATCGGAAGTCCTCCAAAAACCCTCAGGTTCTTTTTGATGTCGGCATTCGTTGCGGTCTGCTCTCTCGCTGTCGTATCCGGCATCGGTGCCGAGGACAAGGCGGAAAAGGTCCGGGTGAAAGCCCTGGATGGAATTCCCGAGGATCTCCACATTGTTTATGGTACCGGTGCCACGCATGCGGAATGGGGAAGAACCACATACGAAATTTCAGCGGACGGTACGGTTGTGTATGAAGAAAGCGGGGGGAGGGGAAATGAGGGCTCACGACAGACGAAATATTATCGTCTCACGGAGAAAGAACTGCAGATCATCGTCAGGACCATCCGGGAAAACAATTTCTTCGGCCTGAATCGACATTACAGCCATCCACATATCATGGACGGCTGGTCGAGCAGTGTTTTCGTGACCCTGGATCACAAGACGCATTCCGTGTCGGTTATGAATTTTCACAAGCAGGAGTTGGATGCAATCGCTTGCGTGATTCAGAGCATTATTGACAGGAAGAAACCGATAAAAAACTTGAGGTGATGAATCCAGTTATATCGATATGCTGTCACGGTTCGACGGTGGGATGCGCCGATCCGGCAGGATGCCGCTGAACCACTCGGCCGATAGGAAATTTCATTTCCTGCCGGGACCGATAAGCTCGGAAATGGTTACACATTGGTACCCCTGCAACGTCCATCCGTCGATGAGGTCGGGAATGATTTTATAGACGGGATCATGATTCCTCGCGCCGAGATGAAACAGTGCTATTGCGCCGTTCTTGTATCGGGACGACAACATGCGTCTCTTGATTTGCCCCGAGGAACGGAAACGGTCGGAGCCCGGATCGTCAACCCAGTCCGATGAGTCGAAATTTCTCCCGCAGATTCTGCCGGACGTCCAGAAGACATGCCTGAAGCCCTGGTTTGCGGCTATCTGCCAGAGCGCGCCGTTATACTCGCCGTAGGGCGCCCGCCAATAAGGCGACATTTTACCGCCCGTGACCTGATAAAGGGCTTCGGCGGTTTTGACCAGTTCACTTTTAAAGGTCTCTTCATCGATGGAGTCCAGGTGGGGATGGCTGAAAGTGTGATTGCCGACCTCGTGCCCGCAATCCACGATGTATCGGGTCATATCGGGGTAATTCACAATAAATTGACCCGTCAGGAAAAAAGAGCATGTAACCTTCCTGATTTTCAGTTCTTCCAGAATTGCTTTTGCGGCGTCCGGGGAAAATACGGCCGATCCCCCCGGATGACCGTCAAAAGTCAGAGCGATTTGTTTCCGGGAAAGCCTGCCTCTGGCGATATTGTATTTGGGCCGCAGAAGCGGTTTTCGCAAACAGCGTATCCGGTGTATCAGGAGAGAAAGAATGTCTAGCATATTTCTTCCGTGGTCTGGTTCAGTCCCCACAAGGGTTGAGCGATACGGTTGCGTCCTGTCATGATTCCGATGTTTCTGTTCGATTGATGTCGATTTGCCATGGGGTCTTTGGGATGTTCCAGGTGAAGACAGACCAATTGGGTGGGCTCATGGTGATACCCGATATATTCGGCCCTTGTTATAAAGTCTTCGTCCTCTCCGCCCCAGCCGTCGAGGGATTCGTCGTAGCCCTGCAGCTCCTCCGCCATGCTTCGGGTGAAGGTCTGAAAGCTGAAAGGTTTGGTTTGTTTGTGCCGCATGAACCTTTCCGAAAAAATATAGCCGTGAACCCTCCTCAGGCATTCGTCGTCCACTCTGGAGTTGTCGAGCAGGTAGCCGTGCAGGGTCAAGGATATGATCGGCTGGATCCATATGCCTGCAAGGGAATGATGCCCGGCTTCCCGAATGATATCCGCCATGGTCATGCGGCGCTGCCGCACGCTTTTACCGGGGATGCAGGAGGACAAAAGAATCGATCGAAAATACGTGCGGAAGTTGTCCGGTGATGCGACGTCGAACAGACGCTTCGTCGAATGGATCAGGTCGAAGATTTTTTCGTTGACGGGCATGGCGCCTCTTTTGACAAAATGCGCGAAAGAGCCGGAAAAGAATATCTTCCGATCCCTGTATGAATGGATCATTCCGCACAATTTGGCTAAATAGTGACGGTCAATGATCGTGTCATTGCCTGAGATGCATATCCACCCGTTCCGCGCGTATCTTATTCCGACGTTCCTGGCTTTGGATATGCTGAACGCCCCTTTGACGCGGACGCATCGAATGTTGCGCCGCCGGCAATAGTCAACGATCTCATCCGTGCTGCTGTAATCCACGACAAGGATATCGAGATCCGCGAAATTCACCTGATAAAGCAGGCTTTGAATCTTCAGCGCAAGGTAGTTCAAGCGATTTTTATTGATGACGACGACGGAGAGCATGGTTCACAACCCTGTCCGATCTTCGATTGTCGACCCAGTCTTTTCCGATAACATGCCGGATCCCGGCGCGTTCCCGGGTCGGGCCGGACAACGGAAGCATTTCATATTCCAATCTTTTTTAAAATTGACATCGATGCGGTCTTCTTCTAAGTTCAATATTTAGAGAATCGGGAAAAAAATGTAAATAGAGTGGAGAAATTATTTTTATATAAGTCGTGTTTGAAAAAATGATCTGCAAGCCTTGATCATTCAGGACATGACTGGCGCGAAACGAGTTGGAATTGCGTCCGGATTCGTTAAAACAGGAAATGGAGGAGGGGGCCATGAAGAAGGGGGAGATCAGGGAAACGAAGAAGGTGAAATACGAGAAGCCCATCCTGACGAAGTTCCAGAAGCTGACCGATGTGCTGGCGAATGGATCGAAACAGCCGGAGTGAGGGATTCGAGTACACCATTCCTGAAATCAAAGAAAAGACGGAAAGGGAAGTACCCCGGACTTTTTACGGATCGTGCCGCTCTCGTGAAAGTTGTTCCGAAAACGGGCCCCAAAGCGGTCGGGCATTGAAAATCGCGCATCGGACAAGTCCCCGGATCTTCCTTTCCCGTGTCCTTCCGTTTCATGTCGAATTTCAACCACTCGAAGTTCTGCGAAACCAAATTCTGAAAGCCTCGATTCTTCAACGAATCATGGAAGCGGACCCCGCACAGCTTGAAAGCCGGGACAGCCCTTGATGAATAAACTCGATTCTCTTCAAAAAATCGGGTATTGCTCGGAGAACTTCATATTCCGGAGAGGCCGATGTTTGGGGACAATCGCAGCAAGAGAATCATGATCGTCGCGCATTGCATCTTGAATCAGAACTCGATTTCGGATGCATCGGCGAATCTTCGAAGCCAATTTACCGAGATCGTTGAACGGATCATGAAAGAGAACATTGGTATCGTCCAGCTTCCATGCCCGGAGCTGCAATGTCTCGGACTTGACAGGGAGGACAGGCTGGGAGGCACGAGACCCGTACTGGAAGAGAATACGAGAATAAGAGAATCGATGTTAAGGGAAGGCAATCTGAAGCTGCTCGAGCGCGAAATCGAAAAAATTGTATTTCAAACGACGGAATATCGAAAACACGGATTCGAAATAACGGGAATCATCGGAATAAACCGTTCCCCGAGCTGTGGTGTCGAAACGACGACCGTGAAGAACGAGGAGGTGGAGGGAACGGGTGTTTTTATGGAGATGCTTTCGGAGGCATTGACGAAAGACGGACAGACCATCAGGATGATCGGCGTGAAAACAGGCGAAATTCAGGAATCGCTGAATCGGCTGGAAGCGCTGTTGAAAAAAGCGTATAAGGCCTGAAAGCAGCCTCCCGGCAGCGACAGGTCAATACATTGTCTCGGCTGCAGGAATATTCTCGTTCCGCTCAACGAGGGATATGGCGCCGGCTGCTTCCCCGGCGGCGGGCGTGATGGCCGGTTGAGGAAGCCCCTCCCGGAGAGAATCACGTTCTTCCTTCTTTTTTACCTGACGCAACCCGATGCCGCCTTCAGGGGAGGTCCCCGGGACGCATTTCATCTCCGAAGCGAGCATTGACGCCCCGCGTCATGCCTGGTGGCACGTAATTATTCCTTTGACACGCCCGTTTGTTTTCTTATATTGTCCAGGCAGAAAGGGAGTTCTTGTCAACCCCGCCACGAACCTTTTCAGGCTCAGGGACTTACCGGGTTCCTCTGTTCAGACCCCGAAAAGACAGATTCATGGAGTCGCGATGACGGATTTCAGTTCGTGTAAACGTATCATGGAGAATATGTCACAGGTGATTGTGGGCAAGCAGTCCGCCATGGAACTGCTTCTCGTGGCCCTCCTGGCGGACGGGCATATCCTGCTGGAGGACGTGCCCGGTCTGGGGAAAACCCTGATCGCCAAGTCCCTTGCGCGGAGCATAGGGGGTGTCTTCACAAGGGTTCAGTTTACCCCGGATCTGCTCCCGTCGGACATTACCGGATTCAATGTCTACAGCCAGAAGAACGGGAACTTCACCTTTCAGCCCGGGCCCGTCATGACCAATGTTCTCCTGGCCGACGAGATCAACCGCACCATTCCGCGCACTCAGTCCAGCCTCCTCGAAAGCATGGAGGAACGGCAGGTCACCGTGGACAGCCGGACGTTGATTCTGCCCCGTCCTTTTTTTGTGATGGCGACCCAGAATCCCATTGAACTGGAAGGGACGTTTCCCTTGCCCGAGGCCCAGCTCGACAGGTTTCTCCTCAGGATACGCCTGGGCTATCCGGATAAAAAAGAAGAAATCCTGATGCTTGAACGCTTCCAGGAGCAGGACCCTCTGACGCTTCTGGAAGCGGTGACGAATCCGGAAGAAGTGACCCGGCTGCAGCAGGCCAGGAAAGCGATCCATGTCTCTCCTCCCGTGCGGGAATACATCGCGGAGATCGCGGGGGCAACCCGACGCCACAAAGCCCTGCGTTTCGGGACCAGTCCGCGGGGTTCGCTGGGCCTGATGCGTGCCGGTCAGGCGCTCGCCGTTCTCAGGGGGCGCGATTACGTGCTTCCAGATGACATAAAGTATCTCTGCTTCCCGGTCCTTGCCCACCGGATCATTCTCCAGGACGAGGAGCGGCTGCGGGGGCGGCTTCCGGAGCAAATCCTGGAAGAGATCACCGCGCAGGTGCCCGTCCCCGCTCCCATGGACTGAGACCTCCGTATTCCATGCACGATCAGAACGGAAGAGAAGCCAGCCTTTTCGTCGCCCCTCTGATGCAGCTTCTGATGGGGGCCCTCCTTTTTGTCGCCGTCATGCACTCCCAGAGAACCCTCGTGATTGCGGCCGTTCTCATCCTGGGCCTGACGGGGCTCGCAAGGATCTGGAGCGGACTGAGCTCCTCCCGGGTGACCTGTCTTTTCACCGTGGACAAGGACAGGATCTTTCCCGGAGAGAACTTTACGATGGGGCTCAGGGCTGAAAACAAGAGCTTCCTTCCAGTCTGGGTTCAGGCCGGCCCCATTTCGTTTGCCGGTTTGATCTCCTCCCCCGGGGAGGGCATGCCATCGGTCAAACAGAGCGGCCTTTTGGGCTATCAGGGGGTTCGCTTCCAATGGGCGCTCGCCGCCTGGAAGCGGGGCGTTTACCATGTGGGGGCCCCCCGCTTGAGGGTAGGGGATTTCCTCGGATTTTCCCTCAGAGAGCACGCAGGGGTCGGGCCCATCGACATCATGGTGTACCCCCGTTTGATCTCCCTGAGACCTCTCTCCCTGCCGCATCGGGATTTGTATGGTGCGCCCGGTGCGGAAAGCCCCGTGCGGGACCCGGTATATATCCTTGGAACGAGAGACTACCAGCACAATCAGCCGGCGAGGCACATTCACTGGAAGGCCAGCGTTCGTCACGACCGATTGCAGGAAAAGGTCTTTGAGCCGACAGCGCAGAAAAAGGTTCTCCTTGTCCTGGAAGTCGGCCAGTTTGCGGAACGGGGGGCTGACGTTGAATTCGAACACACCCTGGAAGTGATCGCCTCCCTTGCCGTTCAACTGGATCGAAAGGGGGCTGCCGTGGGGCTCGCCACAAACGGAATGCTGACCGGTGAAGGACCCTCCTTCGTCCCCGTTGCTGTGGCACCCCTCCATCTTTCCGCCGTCCTGGAGATCCTGGCGCGGGTGCGGATGGTAAAAAAATCGGATCTCGTCGATGTGCTGCACAAGGGCCTGTCATTGACCTGGGGCGTAAGCTGCATCCACTTTTCCCGCCATCTCGATGCCTCCGCCCGTATCGCGGAGAATTACTTCATCATGCGGAAGGCCATGCCCCTCTTTGTCGTATGCCGGCCCGACCCGGAGTCGCTCGAGGATGAACATCGAATTCAAAGCAGGACCTGTTCACTGGATGATTTACGGGTGGAACGCACAAAGGAATGATGACGCGGCGCAACGATACTCTCCTCTTGACGATTCACGGGTGCATGGAATTTACCTGGCGTTACGCCTGGGCCGGATTCGTCATGTTTGCCATGGCCGGGAAGCCGGTCCCTCTCCTCGAGGCGCTGGCCGTCTTCGCCCTCGCGGCCGTCGCGACCCTTTTTTCACGGGGCAGGGGCTGGCGAATCCTGTACGTCATCCTTCTTCAGGCGATGTCCCTTGTGCTTGCGGCAGGGGTCATGGTTCATGCCTTTTATTATCGATCCTTTCCTTTCTGGAGCCACGGATGGATCGGGGAATTTTTCACCTCCTCCCGCACCACGCTGGAATGGATCGTACTGCTCTTCTTTGCCTTCTGGATCCTCATCCTCTGGGCCGGCGGCGTGATCGTCACGAGGAAACCTCTTCAATATGATACGATCTGCGCTCGTTTCGACGCCGGCCTGGTCGCTTTCCTTGTCCTCTATCTCCTCGAATGGCTTTTTCTGGAAAGGGGGGGCATTCAGACACAGGATCCCATCGCGAGGTTTCTCATCTTCCCTTATTTTTTATTCAGCATTTTCGCCATCGGCCTCGCCCGGAATCGCGACAACGAACGAAGCGAAACCCTGGCGGATTATCGAGGAGCCAGGACGATATCCACCATCGTCGTCACCCTGGTCCTCGTCGGGACCGCCTTCTTCCTGCTCCTCCAGCCTTTCTTCGCCGGTGTTGCCGAGACGGGATATGCCTTCATGAAAGAGGCTGCCGGACCCCTGGGACCCGTGGCGGTCGGGATCCTGCGATTTCTGCTCATCGGTCGCAGAACCTCCGGCTATGACGGTGCTTCATCCGGAGCGGCGGGGGATTCACAGCCGCCTCCCGTCTTCACAGGCGAGACCGCCTGGTGGGAGGAGGTCCTTGAAGCGCTGGTGCGCTGGGGATACATCGGATTGATTGGAAGTGCCCTGCTCGTTCTCACGGCGGTCGGTGTATGGGGCCTGGTCCGATGGCTTCTTTCGCGGACCGCCCCGGGGGGAACCGGGAAAGGGAAGGGGGTCTTCCATTGCATCTGGATTGAGAAAATATGGGCGCTTCTGACCGGTCTTCGAAAAAGGATTCATGCACGGGTGTGGGGGCCTCGGCGGGCCTCCCGTCTCTTTGCCCGGCTCCTCGCCTGGGGAAGAAGGAGCGGCGTATTCCGTCTTCCAGGCGAAACTCCCGGTGAGTACGGAACCCGGCTCAAGGCACGGTTCCCGGCTCTCGAGGAACAGATCGAAGTGATGATCGATCTATACCATGGGGAGGTCTATGGAAGAAGAAAGATGACGGAAGAGCAATGGGTTGCCGCCGGATCCGCATGGCGGCAATTACGGAATCCCGTTTACTGGCACTCCCGGCTGCGATCCTGGATTTCCCGCCCCGGAATCATGACAGAGCCGAAGCATTAGGCGAAGGCCGGCAACTCGAGGACGATCACTCCCCAAACGTATCCTTCCTGCGGCGGATCAATGCATCAAAATTCCCGGGCGAAAGATTTCTTCAGCATCCTTGACAGGCGAACGTGAAACCTATATGCTCGTACACAAGTAAATATTGACGGCTTCGTAAAAAGTCCATATGCTGCGTTGCCCTTCATCCCTCCTCCCTGCGGCGTACCGGAAGTACGCCTCACTCGTCGGGAATCGGGCGCCTTGCCTATGGAGCTTTTTCCTTTGCCGTTCGAAAAAGTGTTGATTCGGTTTTTTACAAGTTCATCAATACTGTCCGACCGGAAAGTCAGGAACATTCATGAAGGCCGAGGATTGCATTTTCTTTCAACTCTCAAAGGCAAGTCAAGCCGGGACGCGTTTCTGGCTCCAGAAGGTATCCGGGCTTAAATTGACCGCTGTGCAGGGCATGGTCATCCGTTTTCTGTATGATGAGGATCGGGTCGCCTCAAATGACCTTGGCAGAAAGATAAACATCGACAGCGCCACGTTGACGGGCATACTGGATCGTCTTGAAGCAGGGGGATTGATCGAGAGAAGACAGAATCCCGATGATCGGCGATGCATTCGAATTCATTTGACCGGGAAGGGCAGAATGACGGGGGAGCGGGTCGCGCGATTGATGGAAGAAGCGAATACGGAATTTCTACATGGATTCAACGCATGTGAAGTGGTGGCCTTGAGAAGTCTTTTGAGCAAAGTCAGGCAGTCGGGATAATCATTTTTTTGCCGGTTTTGCTCGTATGCGAATAACTAGTATAAAAGTAAATATTGGAGTTGCACCGCTTCATGGTTTCCTAAAAATGCAGATGTGTCCCGTGATCCTAACGAAGGAGGATTTGTAATGGATAAGAAGGTTTTAACGGCACCTTGCGGTCTGGACTGTTTCAACTGCGAACTTTTCCAGGGGAATCTGTCTCCTGAATTGTCCCGGGCCATTCATGACAAGATGGGTGTTCCAATGGATGAAATCGCCTGCCATGGCTGCCTTCAGCAGGATGGGAAGCATTTCCATCTGCCCAAAGAGGGGTGCGCGACACTGGATTGCGTCAAGGCGAAGGGCGTGGCTTACTGCTGCGATTGTGCCGATTTTCCCTGTGCCTTCCTTGCACCCACGGCGGACCAGGCGGCCCGGTATCCCCACAATATGAAAGTATACAACCTTTGCAGGATCAGGAAGGTCGGTATCGAACGGTGGATCGAGGAAGAGGCCGGCGGCATCCGGAAGAAGTACTTCAAAGGCAAATTCGTCGTGGGGAAAGGACAGGCGGATTAAAAGCATCCATGATTCCGAGACATGATGGATGAAAATCGACGGTGTTCCTGCCTTGCCGTCATCCGTCTCCCGGATGCCATGGACATTTTTCTTACGAAAAAGGAGGTCATGGGAAAATGCGGGAATCGATAAAGGGCAGCAGAACGGAGAAGAATCTGATGATCGCCTTTGCCAGCGAAGCCATGGCAGTGAGTCGCTACAGGTATTTTGCCGATGCCGCCGGAAGGGAGGGACACGAAAAGATTGCCGGCATCTTCCTGGAAGTGGCTTCCGATGAAGAATCGCATGCAAAGATCTTTTATGGTTTTTTTGAGGGCGGCAACGTGGAAGTCTCGGCAACGTTTCCGGCGGTTGCGGTCACCGATACCGGAAGCAATCTGGAGGCGGCGATCAGGGGCGAACGTGCAACCGGGACGATTCGATATGTCGATTTCGAAAGAACGGCACGGGAGGAAGGTTTTACTCAAATAGCCGATATTTTCAGGGGTATTGCAATATCGGAAAAAACACATGAAAAAAGATTCGAGGAGATCCTCGGAGATTTGAAAAATCCGGAAATTTGAAAGGAAGAAAGAACGACGCATCGACTGCGAATGCATCGGGGATTTCCGACACTCGAGTCGCACCGGGATGCAACGACAGGAGCCGGCTTGACAGGATCTCCCGGCTCTCTCCTTCAAAATTGACAAAATCGTAAAAAGACCAAATCAACACTTTTTCGAACGGCAAAGTAAAAAGCTCCAGAGGCAAGGCGCCCGAATCCCTAGGAATGAGGCGTACTTATGATACGCCAAAGGGTCGAGGGAAGAAGGGCAACACAGCATATGGACTTTTTACGAGGCCGTCAAAATTGACAAAGCATCCCGTGTCAGCTAAAATATATCAAGAAATTTTCATAGTTACATTTTTCCCATCCTGTCCGGCCCATCTTCATGACCGCCCATTTTCCGGGAGAGGACGAGCATGCGTTTCATTCATGTCATCCCCGGAGTATTGAAGATGACGGTTTTCAGGCATTTCCCCGGAGACAGGGCCGTTTCCCCGATATGATCTTTAAGGGGGAATACCGGCGGGTACGTTTCGTATGACCTTCAGGAGTGTGGACCTCGAACGATCGAAAGGAGGCATGGATGGAGTCGTTGACGACCCTGCTGAAAGAAAGCGTCCTCAACAACACCGTTGAAAAGTGGTTGATCGCCCTGGGCATCGCCATAGCGGGGACCGTCGCCCTGAACATTTTGTTGGGGATTCTGGGCCATACGCTTGCGGCGCTGGAACGCAAATGGCCGGGGGATATCGCTCAGACTCTGATCCGGATGTTTCGTGGAACAAAACGCTACATCCTCTTCATCATCGCACTTTACGCGGGCAGCACGGTCCTGTCTTTGCCGAACACGCTGGCCGCGTTCCTGCGATACGTGGCGGTCATTTTCGCCGGCATCCAGATAGGGGTTTGGGCCAGTTTCCTTGTCACCAGGCTCGTATCGGAATACATCGTTCGCACGACCGGCGATGAGGAGGCGCCGTCGGGAACGGGAATCGCCACCCTGATAGCCCGGATCGTCATCTGGGTGTTCATCGTCCTGCTCGTTCTCGACAATCTCGGATTCAACATCACGACGCTCGTCGCAGGGCTCGGTGTCGGCGGTATTGCCGTGGCCATGGCATCCCAGAGCGTCCTCGCCGATCTCTTCGCCTCGCTCTCCATCCTGTTGGACAAGCCGTTCAAGGTCGGGGAATTCATCATCGTGGGCGACATGATGGGTTCCGTTGAGAACATCGGCCTGAAAACGACAAGGGTGCGCAGCCTGGGCGGGGAACAACTCGTATTCTCCAACGCCGACCTTCTGTCCAGTCGGATCCGAAATTACAGACGGATGGAGGAACGCCGTGTCGTGTTCACGATCGGCGTCGAATACAGCACGCCCTATGAAAAACTGAAAAGAATCCCGGGGATGATCAAAGACATCATTCTCTCCGTGGATCACACGCGCTTCGATCGTTCCCATTTCATGAACTACGGCGATTTTTCCCTCAACGTGGAGACGGTCTTCTATGTTCTTTCCTCTGATTACAACCTCTATGCCGATGTCCGGCAGGAAATCAACCTTGCGCTGTTCAAGAAATTTGAAGACGAGGGGATCGTATTCGCCTTTCCGAGCCAGACCGTTTATCTGGCCGGCGACGGCAAGAAGTCGCTTTAACGAGTGCGCGCGGAAACCGGGACGCCGCATCGATGTGAAGAACGCCGCGTTCATGAAGTTCCCGGTGTCGTTACGGAAAGGGATACCCTTCATCTTTGCCCGCCGTTTCACCCTTGTCACTGCGGCCGGGTGCCGTTTGGGGTTGCCTTGCCGAACCCTCTGTCAGGCGTGGCCGATTGAAGAGCACAAAATGGCGGAACTTCGACTTGAAATGTGTTACATCGCTCGGGGGCGGGCCGCCCATGGATCGAAGGAACAAGGCCGGGCCGTCCGGCGGAACGGCATGCCGGAGCACAGGGCATGGGAACCCGGGGGGTGAATCTCATGGATCGAATTCGTTGAAACAGGGACGGACCGCCCGCTTGCAGCCTCTGTCTGAAGTCAGTCGCGGAACAGCTCAACGGAGATTTGAAATGAAATTCCTGGATCGAAACAAACCGATTGCAACGTGTTCATCGGAGGCATGCGACGGCTGTGAAGTTCGTGAAACACTGCATTGCCATTTTACCGGGATCGATTTGACCCATTTCCTGTTGATCGCCTCTCCGTCTTTTATTGCAGGCGGAGCCGGCATCTATCACATGAGCGGATGGTTGCTGATCCCATGGCTTCTCATCGTTGCCGGGTACTTCGGTTTTGTCGAAATCAGAGTGATGTGCTCTCATTGTCCTCATTATGCCGCAGAAGGAAGTTCGCTGACATGCTGGGCCAACTACGGTTTGCCCAAGATCTGGAAATATCGGCCCGGGCCGATGAACTTATTGGAAAAAATCGTTTTCTTCGCAGGTTTTGCGCTCGTCTGGGGATATCCTCTCTTTTTTCTGATTTACGGCGCGCAGTTGCTGCTGCTGATTCTTTATCTTGCAACGCTGGCGGGTTTTGTCATGACACTGAGAAGGTTTCTGTGCACCCGGTGCATGAATTTCGCGTGCCCGTTGAACAATGTGACAAACGAGGTGCGGATGAAATTCCTCGCGCGCAATCCGGGAATTGCCGAAGCATGGACAAAACGCACCTAGCTTTTCATGCGGAGCGGGCGGGCGATTGCGAAAACCCCGCCTGTGCCGGTTCCGGGTCGATCCTGCCGCCCGCCGCGGAACCGGTCGCAGGTCTCGGGAGAGAGGGCATCCGATGGTTCGGTATCAAGTGAAATTCGACGAACTCGAATGGCAGACCCCTGTCGAGGGAGTCAGACACAAGTACATTGACCAGGACAATGTGCGCATTCGTCTGGTCGAGTACTCCAAGGAGATGCCGCTCCATTGGTGTGAAAGGGGGCATTACGGCTATCTCATTGAAGGCCGGATGGAAATTGAATACGAGGAATCAAAAATAATCTATAAACCCGGCGACGGCATCTTCATCCCGGACGGCCCCGATCACAGACATCGAGGGAAAGCCCTGACCGAAAAGGTATTGATTTTCTTTATCGAGAAAGTCTGACATCCGATCTGAAGCAATCAGGCCTTCCGAACAATCGCCTGCGCTCCGGTCGTATGGTCTACCCGGAACGAGATTCGAGTTGACAGTGCCCGCTGCCGCCGGACGGCGTTTCCGGGAACATTCCCTGCGGGGAGGGATGTTCCTGCGAGGACAGGTCCTTCAGCCGGACCCGGTTGCGGCCTTCCTCCTTGGCCCTGTACAGCATGCCGTCCGCCTCCTTGATCAGGGCAATGGGAGTGAGATGGTTTTGTTGGGGTTTGACGGTGGCGACTCCGAAGCTGACAGTCACGTAAGAGGCGACTTGTGAGGAGACGTGAGGGATCCGAAGGACCTCGATGGACTTGCGCATGCTTTCCGCAACGTGCGCCGCGCCGGCAAGATCGGTGCCGGGAAGAATGACGGAAAACTCCTCCCCCCCGTAGCGGGCCACGAAGTCCGCGGCTCTTCTGATACCCGTTTTGAGGGCGTCGGCCACGCGGCGCAGGCAATTGTCACCCGCCGCGTGTCCGTAATGATCGTTGTAGCTTTTGAAATGATCCACATCCATCAGAATGAGGGACAGGGGATTCTCTTCGCGAATGGCCCGATTCCACTCAATGTCGATTACCTCGTTGAATTTCCTGCGGTTGAAGATGTTTGTCAACCCGTCGAGGGATACGAGCTGTTCCAGCATGTCCGTTTTCATCTTGAGGTCCAGACAGGTCTTGACCCTTGCCCGGACAATGGGCAGGCAGAAAGGTTTCTTGATGTAATCGACGGCGCCCAGGAGGAGCCCCCTGGCTTCATCCTCGTCCTCGCTCATGGCGGTAATGAAGATGACGGGGATGTTTCTGGTGGCATCCTGCTCCTTCAGGCGCCGGCAGACCTCATAGCCGTCCATTTCCGGCATCATGATGTCGAGGAGAACCAGGTCGATCCGGCTCTTCTCGATCCTCTTGAGGGCCTGCTCGCCGCTTTTCGCCAGGACGATATGATAGTCCTTGCTGAACTCGCTGGAGAGGATGTTCAGGTTGATGCTGTCGTCGTCTACGATCAGGATGGTTTGTTTTTCGGCACTCATTGTCGCATCTCGATTTTCAGGGCTTCGACAACGCCGGGCAGGCAATCCCGGGCGTCGTCAAACTCATAGTCCTCGATCAGGGATTCCATTTTCTGCAAAAGATCCCGCGCTTTCCCGTCCTCCACGCACGGGAAGAGGGACTTCACCTTTTCCAGCGCGTGATAGCTTCCCGTGTCCAGCATTTCATTCAGTTCGTTCAGAAGGTCCTTCAGCGCCTTCTCGTCGAGTTCCTTTCCCCCGTCCGGTTCCTCTTCCGGCCGGTCCGGCGCCTTTTCCAGCTGGAGACTGTCAATGGACTCCAGTACCTCGTCGAGAGCGGTCCTGTAGCGGTCGAACAGGGCGTCCCTTTTCTCGATGTGCCGGTTTTTCGCCGTGTATTCGATTTTCCTTGCCGCATCGAACAGAACCGGGGCCCCCATGTTTCCCGCCAGACCTTTGATGGTGTGTCCCAGCCGTTCCAGCAATTCGGTGTCGCCCTCTTTATCCGCCTGAAGAAGCATGTTGTGGCTGTCGCGGTATTTCCTGCGGAATTCGATGACCACCTTCCGGTAAAGGCCTTTGTTCCCGCCGAGTTTTGAAAGAGCCGCCGCGATGTCCAATCCCGGAAGACGTTCGGGGAGATCGATGGCCGCCTCGGGCTCCTTCTCCGGGGGCGCCTGGGGGACAATCCTTTCCCCCGGTTTGATCCACCGGATCAATGCCGTAAGAAGCTCCCGCTCGTCGATGGGTTTGGGAACATAGTCGTTCATGCCCGCCTCGATGCAACGCTCTTTTTCCCCCTTCATGGCCCTGGCGGTCATGGCGATAATGGGAACGTGCCCGACCGGCGGCGGCAGTTTCCGGATCTCTCCGGTCGCCGTATACCCATCCATGACCGGCATCTGAACATCCATCAGAACGGCATCGTAACCGCCTTTCCGGACGGCCTGGAGACCCTCCTTGCCGTTTCCGGCCACGGTGACCACGAAGCCCGCCTGCTCCAGCAGTTCCATCGCCACATGCTGATTGATCTCGTTGTCCTCGACCAGAAGGAGCTTCGCGCCCCTGATGGCTTCCAGTATTTCGGTCTTCATGCCCGTGAATTCGCGGTGCTGCAATTCTCCTTCAATCTTTCCGCCCAGCACTTCCATGATCGAATTGAAGAGCAGGGACGGGTTGACGGGCTTGGTGAGAAAACCGTCCACCTTCGCTTCATCGGCCTGGTACATGACATCGTCCCGCCCATAGGCGGACACCATGAGGATGGCCGGTACCTTCCTCGTGCGCATTTCTTCCTTCAGCTTTTTCGTCGCCTCGATCCCGTCCATCCCCGGCATCCTCCAGTCCATGAGGATCAGGTCGAAGGGCTTCTCCTCCGTCACGGCGTTCCTGATTTTCAACAGGGCCTCTTCCCCCGAACGGGCCTGAGAGACCCGGAACGTGAAGGAGGTGCAGATTTCCATGAGAATCTTTCTTGCCGTGGGGTTGTCGTCGACGACCAGTACGCGCAGTCCCCTGAGATCCGGGGGAGGGGATTTTTTCCTGTCCCCGACATCCTCCGCGATCCGCAGAGGGACTGTGAAGGAAAAGGTGCTTCCCACGCCGTATTGACTTTCCACCCAGATCTTCCCGCCCATCAGCTGGGTCAGATATTTTGAAATGGCGAGTCCCAGGCCCGTGCCGCCGTATCTCCGCGTGATGGACCCATCGACCTGACTGAAGGACTGAAACAACTTGCCGATTTGTTCCTCCGTCATCCCGATTCCCGTATCCCGCACCGAGAACCGGAGGAATATCGTGTCGGAGGACTGTCCGGCTTCCGCCGGCTGAACCTCCGTCTTGATGATGATCTCCCCTGAAGGAGTGAACTTTACCGCGTTGGTGGCCAGATTGGTCAATACCTGGCTGAGCCGCAACGGATCTCCGATCAGGTGGACGGGAACGTCGTGGGCCGTATCGAAAAGAAGTTCGAGTGCCTTTTCCTCGGACTTGACGGAAATGATGTTCGCGATATTGTTGAGAACGTCCTCCAGATTGAACGCCACGGACTCGATGTCCAGCTTGCCCGCCTCGATTTTGGAAAAATCGAGAATATCGTTGATGATCCCCAGAAGGGAATGGGCCGAGGAGGCGATCTTGCGGAGGTAGTCCCGTTGCTTGGCGGTGAGATCCGTTCTCAACGCCAGTTCGGAAAGACCGATGATCGCGTTCATGGGCGTGCGGATCTCGTGGGACATGTTTGCCAGGAACTCGCTTTTCGTTTTGCTGGCCGCGTCCGCCGCTTCCTTGGCGGCGTGAAGCTCTTCCAGGGTTTTGTTCAACTCCCTGGTCCGTTTCTCGACAATGTCCTCGAGAAGGATGTGACGCTCGAACAGGAAATAGGAGCTTCCCGTCGTGTCCGTGCTCCGTTCCACCTTTTTCATGAGGGTCGATACGATCTTGTTCCGGGCGGCAAGTTCATGTTCCAGGTCGGCGATGCGGTTCCGGAGTGTTTCGGCGCTTTCGGGAAGGCGTTTCGCAAATGCCGTGTCTTCAATCATGGATGATGACTCCCGTGAGGGTCTGGTTGACATGGATGGAATTGAACTGCTCGCCGTACGTGCTGAATCCGACGACGGGAAGGCCGGCGAGAATCTCGTTGAAAATCGGTTTCAACGATTTGTCTTCGATTTCCAGCTTTCTCAGGATGCAGTCGCTGAAAACGGCGAGGCAATTCCCATGGGGATCTTTCAACAGATCATGAATGACCTGCTTCAGGTTCTCCACCATGTCCGAGCCTCTCCCGATCGTGAGGACGAGGCCTTCTTCAATCGCGCAATAGAGGCTCAGGCTCAAATCGGGATTGACCTTCTGGATGGAACGGACGTAGTAGTCTCCGCCCAGGCGGATCATCACCGGATTTTCGGAAAACACCGTGGGGGTGAGATTCTCGACCTTCAATCCGAGCAGCCTTGCGTATTCCACGGCGGCGGGATGGCCGTTGATCTCGTAAATGATCCGGTTTCTGGAATCCGCCTCCGTCACCACGATCTTCAGATCCGTCGGTTCAAAGTGCTGTGTCTTGAATATGGTGAAGGGCAGGGAGGTTTCAAACAGGATGAGGACCGCCGCATCCTTTCGGAAGCCTCCGTCGGCATAGATGAAGGTTTCCTGGAAGCGGAGATCGTCTCCCGCCGATCCCCCGATGATGGGAATCCCCTCGAGGTTGGAGTACAAGGATGCGATGACCTCGTCTTCCAGTTTCGAGAGCCCGTCGATCAGCAGGAATCCGAACATGCGGCTTCTATCGAATGTAGCTCCCGGAGAGAGGTTTTTTTTCAGATCCAGTGCAAGCGTCATGAAATCGGACGCTTTCCATTGAGACAGAGGGGAAAGAAGCCGCACATGAGCCTTCAAGTCGGGAGATTGAATGGATGCCGCGACGATTCCGCCCTCCTGATATCCCGCCGGGGAGATCTCGCCGGCTGACGTGCACCCGACGGTGGGACATCGGAATCTTTCCGTCAACGCCTTTGACAACTCCGTCCTGTCATAATCCGACGAACAGAAAAAAAGCAGAAGATCGGGATCCGACACCCCCATGGCCTGATGGAGTTCCAGTACGGCTGTTTTCGCTTCCTTCTGCAGGGATCGCCCCCAGCGGACGCGCAGGCGTTGCCGGTTCACAGTTTCTTCCGAGGAATCGTTCATAAACACTCCTTGTCGATGTACGCAAAAACCAGACTCTACCCGGGGATCGGTTCAGGGCGTGCCGGACGCAATGGAAATTTTTTGCGCATTTAATAGAATTTTCGGCAACGGCTGGTAAAACTTAAAAGTTATTTTATATTCATATCTGTATTTTACCGTTTTTTTTTCGACGGCCGTCCTTTTCAGTTCCCCGAGGCGGTATGTGATAGAAATATTTCCACTGATCAAGGCTGGAAGTCCGTCTTTCCCGTCCCCGGATTTCAATCGAATCATGGTTGCATTGATGATAATATGAATAAAAAATATGTTTACATTCCTTTTGGATATGGTAAGAGGGGCCGGCTGCAACATGAACGGTTTTTGATTTTTGGACATGAGAAGGAGGTAAGCATGACCTGGAAGCAATCGCCGGGAACCGAGAAGGAGCCTCTCCGACAAGAACCTCTCGATTATCAGGACATGCTGATGAATGCTCCCATAGGGGCATTCTCTTCCACGCCCGGCGGCAGGCTGATTTACGCGAATCTGACCCTGGCGCGGCTCTTCGGTTATGATTCCCCGCAGGATTTGATCGAATCGACAATCGATATCGGGACGCAGCGCTATGCCGATCCGAATGACAGGGAAAAAATCAAGCGCCTCCTGGACACGCACGATGAAGTGCACCATTTTGAAAGCCGCTTTGTCCGCAGGGACGGCTCCCTGTTCTGGGCATCCTACAGCGTACGGGCGGTGCGGGACGGGAAGGGAACCATCGATCATTTCCAGGGTTTTTTCTTTGACATCACCGAACAGAAACGGGAAAGGGAATCCCTTCTGAGGACGCAGTTCACCATGGACCGCGCGCCGGACAGCATCGTGTGGATCGATGACGAGGGGCGCATCGTTTACGCGAACGACAACGCATGCGCGTCAATGGGATATGAACGCGGGGAATTGCTGAAAATGAAGGTTTTCGAAATCGATCCGGACTTTCCGCAGGACCGGTACTGGCACTTCAAGGAGGAGATGCGGCGGCTGGGAAACCTGTCGTTCGAATCGCGCCACCGCACTAAAGACGGGCGCATCTTCCCGGTTGAGGTGAACGCCAGGTATTTCGACTTTGACGATCAATTCCTGGCTTGCGGCTTCGATCGCGATATCACCCGGCGGAAGCGGGCCGAGGAGGAACTCAGGGAGAGCGAGGGGGTCCTGAGGAGCCTGCTGGAGGCGACACCGGTGGGGGTGGCGCTGCTGAAGGACCGGGTTTTCAAAAAGGTGAACAAGGCGCTGTGCGGGATCACAGGATACACCGAAGAGGAAATGATGGGGATGATGACGCGCATCCTCTATCCCGATGAGGCGGAATTCGAGCGTATCGGCAGGGAGATGTACGGGCAGATGGTAAGGGAAGGTCTGGGCGTGAAGGATTCCGTGCTCAAAAGAAAAGACGGTGAACTGATCGACGTGGTTCTCAGTCTGAGTCCGTTCAATCCCGATGACATTTCCGCAGGCGTGTGCGCCACCGTGCTGGACGTAACCGAACACAGGCGGGAGGAAAAGGAGCGGGAGAAGCTGAAGGAACAGCTTGACCGTGCCCAGAGGCTCGAGTCCATCGGAACCCTCGCCGGGGGCGTGGCTCATGATTTCAACAATCTTCTCATGGGGATACAGGGAAATTCCGCCCTGATGATGATCGAACTCGATCCCTCCGATCCACACTATGAACGGCTGATGCATATCGAGGAACAGGTCAGAAGCGGCGCGGATCTGACCCGTCAGCTCCTGGGATTCGCCCAGGGCGGCCGGTACGCCTTGAAACCGATGAATATAAACGACATCATCGAAAAAACCGCCACCATGTTCGGCAGAACAAAAAAGCAAATCACAATCCACAGGAAGTATGGGAAAGACCTCTGGACCGTGGAGATTGACGGGAGCCAGATGGGCCGGGTTTTCATGAACCTTTTCGTGAACGCCTGGCAGGCCATGCCCGGCGGCGGAGAGATTTTCCTGGAGACGGAAAACCTCTTCCTGGATGACGCGACCGCGCATTCCATCTCAGTTTCGGGCGGGAAATGCGTCAAGATAACCGTCACCGATATCGGCACGGGGATGGACCCCAAAACACTGGAACGGATCTTCGATCCCTTCTTCACGACGAAGGGAATGGGACGCGGCACCGGTCTCGGCCTGGCAACGGTATACGGGATCATCAAGGGCCACGGGGGCGCGATCAATGTCATAAGCCGGCTCGGCCACGGGACGACGTTTCACATCTATCTGCCGGCGACGGAAAAGTCAGTGATCACGGAGAAGGCCTCTGAATTTGAAGTCTTGAGAGGAACCGAGACGATTCTTCTGGTGGATGACGAGGCCATGGTTCTGGAGGTAACGGACAGGATGCTGCAATCCCTGGGGTACCGGGTCCACTGTGCGAGAAACGGTCGGGAAGCGGTGGCCCTTTTGCGTGAAAAGAAGGGCGCCATCGACCTGGTGATTCTGGACATCATCATGCCCGGCATGTCGGGGAATGAAACTTTCGACAACCTCCGGAAAATCAATCCCGAACAGAGGGTTCTTCTTTCCAGCGGTTACAGCGTCAACGACCAGGCCGCGGAATTGCTTGAAAAGGGGTGCAACGGTTTTCTCCAGAAGCCTTATCTGATGAAAGAACTGGCTCGGGAGGTGAGGGTCGCGCTGGACGCAAAGGAATGATCCCCGGGGGACGGGGGGCCGCGTGTTCTCCACGAGCCCCCCGAACCTCACGGTATCGATTTCGGCCCTGACGGTCCGCTTCTTCGGTTGTTCCGGTCCGTCCCTTGTGCGGTTATTTCTCCCGGGGGAAGGGCCAGGCCATGATACCTCCTTCCATGACCTTCACGTTGGTCCAGCCGTTTGCCTCGAGGAGAAGCTGGGCTTCGTAGCCTCTCAAGGAAATCTTGCAGTACGCGATGATCTCCTTGTTTTTGTCCTGCGGAAGCTCGCTGAGCCTTTTCCTGAGGGCGCCGAGGGGAATCAAGGTCTCCCCCACGCCAAGGCGCATCTGTTCGAACTCGTCGGGGCCCCGGACGTCAAGGAAGAAGGGGTTCTCGTTGCGGTCCAGCTTCTTCTTCACCTCCAGGGGGGAGATTCCCTTCATGCGCCCCTTCATCTTGTTTTCCATGATGTGGGCCGTGGCGATGAAATGATCGATGGCCAGGGAAAAGGGCGGCGCATAGGGAAGATCGGAATGAACCAGATCCTCCACCGTGAGCCCTCCCTGGATGGCCAGGGCCCATTGGGCGATCTGCTTGCTCACGTTTCCCGGGCCGATGCACTGTGTTCCGAGGATCCGCCCCGTTTTCCTGTCGGCAACGAGCTTCGTTACCAGAAGAAGGCCGTTCATGAAATTGGGTTTGTCCGTGCTGGCGTTGATCACCGTGATGACGTCCTCGAAGCCGTTCCTTCTTGCCGCTGTCTCGCAGAAACCGGTGGACCCCGCCGAGAAATCGAAGATCTTGCAGATCCCCGTGTGAATGGTTCCGGGAAAGGTCACCGTGTTTCCCATTGCGGCATTCTCGCCGGCCACCCGTCCCTGGAGGTTCGCCTGATCGCCGTAAGGAGAGAGGGTTTTCAGCCCGGTGAGCCGGTTCACCGATTCAATGCAGTCCCCTGCGGCGTAAATATCGGGATCGGAGGTCTGGAGGTGGGCATTCACGGCGATTCCCCCCGTTTCTCCGATTTCGAGGCCCGCCGCCTTCGCGAGTTTGACGTTGGGTGACACGCCGACGGCGACCACGGCAAGCTCGCAGGGAAGCTCGGTGCCGCTTTGCAGCTTCACGCCCGTAAGCTGTCCGTTTTCGCCGAGAAACGCAGCAATGCCGTTTCCCGTAATGACATTCGCCTTGGTCCGGACATGGTTTTCAACGATTTTTGCCAGCTCCCAGTCCAGGAAGGTCAGCAACTGGGGCAGGAGTTCCACCACCGTGATTTCCATCCCCGCGAGCTGAAGCGCCTCGCAGGTTTCGATGCCGATGAGCCCGCCTCCGATGATGACGGCTTTTCGGATCGATTTCGAATCCCGGAGTCCCCGGAGAAAATCGGCGTCCTTCATGGAATGCAGGGAGGTGATGCCCTTGAGGCCCGTTCCGGGAACGGGGGGGATCTTCGGAACCGATCCCGTGGCCAGGATGAGCTTGTCGTAAGACAGGGACCCTTCCTCTCCCGTCTGGAGGTTCCGGTAGGCGATGGCCTTTCCCGCACGGTCGATGGACAGGACTTCCGCTCCCGCCCGGGCCTCTATCCCCTTTGCGTTGATGTAGAACTGTGGATTTCGAACGACCCCCGTGGGCGTGCTGAGAAGCATGTTCCGATCGTCGAAGAACCCTCCGACGTAATAGGGATATCCGCAGGAAGCCATGGAAAGTTCGGGATCTTTCTGGAATATGATGATCTCTGCGTGGGGATCCACCCTTCTTGCCTTGGCCGCCGCTTTCGGACCCGCGGCGGAACCTCCGACAACGATGATCCGTTTCGCCATTTCCGTTCTCCTTTCAAACGCGCTGCTTATTATTTATTCACGGTTTACGGGTTTGGCAAGTCATCCCCGGAGCCTGGGCGCACGTGGGGACGCGACGGCCGATCGCGGCATGGTTCCCCGCGATCGGCGGCGTGAATGTGATCGGGCACACGACGAAACAAGATACCTGTGGACATTGTCGGAAAAGAGGAGTAAGAGA
>ENA-ORXD01001252-ORXD01001252.1-sediment-metagenome-genome-assembly--contig:-NODE-1252-length-22449-cov-4.520204_pt1 | contig 22449 bp, 19 predicted proteins | sample MGYA00237862_ERZ511471 | MGnify/ENA metagenome assembly ERZ511471
CCACCAACGTTGGTAACTAAAAGCCCCTGCAGCCGCCTTTTGGTCGACATGAAAGCAGGATCTTTCGCCCAGCCGGCATCTGACTGATCGGATATAAAAGAGACGATGTCATTGTAGGCATCTACAAACTCTTGGACTTTGGATTTAATGCCGTCTTCGTCGACTGAGACATCAACGGTGGTTTTAACACCTGCCTCATTCGGTTTGTTCAATGACAGGGTCACTCCAGGGATTGCATCTTCAAACGTGTTGTTTTTACTTTTGATTTGAATGCCATCTACATAAATAGAGGCCTGTTGAGCTGCTTGGGTGTTGCTGAATGAAGGCGCAGCATAAGTGCCGGCAACGGTTTCATTGACGCTAACGGTAAAAGTCTGTGACGAGTCGTCGCCACTCAAGACCATGCGATATCCGGTAATTCCATCATTGATAATCGATGCCGAGACCCCAGTAGAAGTGTCTCCAGTGTTGGCCTCATTGATTTTTTCCATCATGCTTGTCAGTGAATCGCCATCATAAGCGATATCCACACCGTTGATGGTGACCGTACCCGTACCAAAACTGGTATCAGTCTTACTGGCATACCCCTGACTGACATCTTTCTGTTGTTGGGCCAGGGCTTCAACTTCGACCTGATAACTACCAGGAACAGCTGATGACGTATCGGAAATAGAGAAAAATTCTTCGCTGGATGATTTGGCCGCGTAGGAGAAAACCTCCTTGGTCGTGTCCAAATCATCCAGCTTGGATTGAAAAGCCTTTAATTTGGATTCAAAGTCAGAGAAGGCTGTCAGTCGGTTGGTCAAATAGCTTTTTTCAGTCTGCAAACGAGTTAAAGGACGCTTCTCCAGACTCATCAGCTCGCTGATGATACTGTTGGTGTCCAAACCGCTGGCCAAACCGCCGAACGTGATTGCCATAATCTCCTCCGAATTCAATCCTTACCAGGTCTTATCCACTAAATTCCCGCGTAAACCTTGTATTTTATCTGCTAACCCGAGAAGCTCTTCGGGCGGAATTTGACGGATGACCTCGCCGGAATTTACGTCCACCAACCGAACAATCATTTGTCCGTCTGATTCATTTTGTTCAAAACGGACACTGTAGGCGCCATCTTCCGTAAGAGCTTTGATCTTAGTCAGGACTTCCTCAGGCTGAACCTTTTTCTCGTCAACAGGCTCATTTTCAACCAGAGAAGGCCCTTTCCTTTCGCGCTCTACGGAATCAGCCGCCACCTTGAACTGGGGTGCCGCATTTCCCATAAAAGACAATGAGTCGAGTGCCATGACTTCCTCCTATTTTTTCGAGGGGGACCGGATTACCGGTCCCCCCTGAAAAAGGAACCCTTAGGCTTAGCCGAGCAGAGACAGGGCAAGCTGCGGGGATTGGTTCGCCTGTGCCAGAATCGAGACACCGGCCTGTTGCAGGATATTCTGCTTGGTCATCTCCGAGGTTTCCTGAGCGATGTCTGCATCCAGGATCCGGGAACGAGCAGCGGTCAGGTTCTCGGATACGTTCTGCAGGTTGCTGATGGTCGACTCGAAGCGATTCTGAACAGCACCCAATTTGCCGCGGGAGGTATCGATATTCTTGATTGCGGCATCGATAGAGGTTACGGCGGCAGAAGCGTTGGCGCGGGTATCAACCGCGGAAGTGCTTACGCCAAGGTCAGAACCACGGGCACCAGAGATGGTGATGGAGATCTGGTGGTTGGTGCCGACGTCAGCGCCGACCTGGAAGGTCGCGCCAGTGGTGGAGAAGCTGCCGTCCAGAAGTTTTTTGCCGTTGAATGCGGTGGTGTTGGCAATACGGTCGATTTCCGACTTGAGCTGGGTGACCTCTTCGTTCAGAGAAGTACGGTCATTAGTGGTATTGGTGTCGTTCATCGACTGAACAGCCAGTTCACGCATCCGTTGCAGAATGTTGGTGGTTTCCTGCAGGGCCCCTTCAGCCGTTTGGGCAAAGGAAATCCCGTCATTGGCGTTACGAACCGCCTGATTGATACCGCGAATCTGCGAGGTCATACGGTCGGAGATGGCCAGACCGGCGGCATCGTCCTTGGCGCTGTTGATACGCAGACCTGAAGACAGGCGCTGCATCGATTTGCTCAAAGAGCTCTGAGATTTGCCAAGGTTCCGTTGTGCGTTCAGGGAAGCGACGTTAGTGTTAATTGTAAGTGCCATGATTTTCCTCCGTGAAATGTTTGCGGGCATCCTTGCCCTTTAGGTTTATACGTTCTACTTGCTAGGCCGGACTCCTTTTGTTGTCCATCCCCCCTTTCTTTGGCGATTTCCGGCTTTCAGACATCATTTCGGTTATCGGACCAAAAATCTTTAGACTAAAATTCCAACAATAAAATTATATTTTTCTAAAAAATGGGGAAGACTGCATCGCAGGTCTTCCCCAAATACGTATCAGGCGATTAATGCTCCTTATCCGAGAAGGGACAAGGCCAACTGCGGGGATTGATTTGCCTGGGCCAGAATCGAGACACCGGCCTGTTGCAGGATATTCTGCTTGGTCATCTCCGAGGTTTCCTGAGCGATATCGGCATCCAGGATCCGGGAACGAGCAGCGGTCAAGTTCTCGGATACGTTCTGCAGGTTGCTGATGGTCGACTCGAAGCGATTCTGAACAGCACCCAACTTGCCACGGGAGGTATCGATGTTCTTGATTGCGGCATCGATAGAGGTTACGGCGGCGGAGGCATTGGCGCGGGTGTCAACTGCCGAAGAGTTTACACCAAGAGAAGTTCCAGTAGCACCAGCGATAGTGATGGTGATCTGGTGGTTGGTGCCGACGTCAGCGCCGACCTGAAAGGTCGCGCCAGTGGTGGAGAAGCTGCCGTCCAGAAGTTTTTTGCCGTTGAATGCGGTGGTGTTGGCAATACGGTCGATTTCCGACTTGAGCTGGGTGACCTCTTCGTTCAGAGAAGTACGGTCATTAGTGGTATTGGTGTCGTTCATCGACTGAACAGCCAGTTCACGCATCCGTTGCAGAATGTTGGTGGTTTCCTGCAGGGCCCCTTCAGCCGTTTGGGCAAAGGAAATCCCGTCATTGGCGTTACGAACCGCCTGATTGATACCGCGAATCTGGGAAGTCATACGGTCGGAGATGGCCAGACCGGCGGCATCGTCCTTGGCGCTGTTGATGCGCAGACCTGAGGACAGGCGCTGCATCGATTTGGCAAGAGAGTTTTGGGATTTGCCAAGGTTACGTTGTGCGTTCAAAGAACCGACGTTAGTGTTAATTGAAAGTGCCATGATTTTCCTCCGTGAAAGTGAATTCGGGCGTCCGTGCCCTTTTGTGGAAAACGATTACTGCTTAACAAACAACTTCTGATTAACAAACAACTACCCTAGACGAAAACCTCCTCTCATCATTTGCTTAGCATTATGCGTTTTTTATATGGTTCTCTTGCCACCCGTTATGGGTCTCTAATCTTAAAAGCCCAAAAACCCCGGCGGTTCTGTAATAAACCACCGGGGGAAACCTTTGGATTTTATTACCCTTGCAGCAACTGAAGAGCCAACTGCGGGGTTTGGTTTGCTTGGGCCAGGATGGAAACACCGGCCTGTTGCAAGATATTTTGTTTGGTCATGCTCGATGTTTCCTGAGCGATGTCGGCATCCATGATGCGGGAACGAGCAGCGGTCAGGTTCTCTGATACGTTCTGCAGGTTGCTGATGGTCGACTCGAAGCGGTTCTGAGCCGCGCCGAGCTTACCGCGCATGGTGTCGATGTCCTTGATTGCCGTGTCGACACTGGCAAGGGCGGTGGAAGCGGCAGCCCTGGTATCTACGGCCACGGTACTGACGCCTAGGGCGGTACCGGTTGCAGCATTGATCTTCACCGAGATCTGATGGGTGGTGCCGGCTTCCGGACCGACATGGAAAATGGCGGCCGTGGTCGAATAACTGCCATCCAGCAGTTTTTTACCGTTAAAGGTGGTGGTATTGGCAATACGGTCGATTTCAGACTTCAGACTCGAAACTTCCTCATTGAGAGAGGAACGGTCATTGGTCGAGTTGGTGTCGTTCAATGATTGGATTGCCAGTTCACGCATACGCTGCAGGATATTGGTAACCTCTTGCAAGGCGCCTTCAGCAGTCTGCGAGAATGAGATGCCGTCGTTGGCGTTACGAACAGCCTGGTTGATACCGCGAATCTGGGAGGTCATGCGGTCGGAAATAGCCAGGCCAGCAGCATCGTCCTTGGCGCTGTTGATGCGCAAGCCTGAAGACAGGCGCTGCATCGACTTGGCAAGATCAGTCTGAGATTTGCCGAGATTGCGCTGTGCGTTAAGGGATGCGACGTTAGTATTGATTGTTAATGCCATGGTATCCTCCTGAATCTATTTTTAGATGAGCTTCCGTGCGATTTTTGAACTGACCTGTTATTTCCGCTGCTCGCTGAATCGTCCGGATCGTCACCCGATTTTCTTCAGCCTTCGAGTAACTTATCGTTTCGCTGAAATAATTCTTTAGAAAGAAAAACACTAAAAAATTAAAAAAATTGCAAGATATTGTTTTCAAATGGTTTTTTCACGACAAAAAGAATGCCAACGCTAACCGATGACATCACATGAAAGCTGGAATTAAAAGAAGGAAGGATCAGGAGAGGAGAGTGTCAAGTTGGATGCGGAAGGAAATTTCTCGATCGGACCAAAATTCTCGAGAGAGAATACGCACTGAAGTGTCGTCTGTTTCGGCGCCGGAAAAACAGAGCCGAAACAAATAACTATCAGCCACCGGAACGAACAGAATACCAGCCACAAGGGACGCCTGGCTGGCTTTGTGAAAAACCGTGACGGTGTGATTCCTATCTCCGAGACAGATCATTCCGTCAGTCATCCCTAACGCATGGTGAGCGGAAACAAGAGCGGAAACCGGACTGAAATGACTGACACCATGAGGATTGACGGAAAATTTTTCCGCAGTGGAGCCCCCGTTGTGGGATGCAAAAAAGAGGCTTTGAGAATCAAATAATTCAGGACTCATGGTGAAATACCCGAAGCGTAACGAACCGACGGGACAATCCGGCCAGAAAAAACGATACGTCAGCTCGAAATAATTCTCATTGGGGAAAAAGCGCCAGGTTTTCCTTAGCTTGCCCAAAGGAGTGGTGATTTCGCCTCGGACGAGAAGTTCGTTTTCATTCTGATCAACGGTTGGAAGGACCGACGCCAAATCCGTCACTTTATGTTGACCGGGAGCTTCAAACACAAGGTGTCCCGTGTAATAATCGGCACCATATTGAATGTTGTCGAAATAGCCATGCGGCAAGGTACCGACCACCATTTTGTCCGAGGGCCCCTGGCTAAAATGGCAGGAATCAAGGGACAAACCACGGTAGCTATTCAGCCGAAAACGTAATCTGCCGTTATCAATCTCGATCAAATGTCCTTCCCGCCTGAGAGAAAAACCGGAGCGCTCAGTGCTGAGCGGAAATTTTCTCAAAAGAGACGGACACTGATCAGAATCTCCATGGCCAGACAACCCCTTTTCCAGGCAGTCCAACGTTTCCAGTAGTCCGCTCCAGCGTTTATGGGTGATGTGAGTTCGGAAGTCGCTACTCCAGCAGATACACAAAGAACGCCATAAAGCCTTCTTCAATCCAAGCGGATCGATATCACGCAAGATTTCAAAAATCCGCCAACACCTGGTATTGATCGCGAGATCGTCACGGCCACTGACCGCCCAGCGCAGGATATTGTATTTAGTCTGTTTCTTGACTGGAATGGGAGAAACAGCTGATTCCAGATGCAGCTCATTGCCAGCATGAGAACAGGTCAGATAGTCAAGCGCTCCAGAGGGTGGCATGAGCCGAAAGCATTCCTGCTCGGCAAGGTTTTGAAACAGCTCAAAGATCCGTTCCCACTCCTGGCCAAGGTCCAACGCAGCTTCTGTAGCGAACCGACCGGGGCGGAAATCGAAGACCTCGACGTCGTTGCCATACAGGCAGAAAACCCGATCAACCTCTCCGACCTGAAGTTTTAAGTAGTCCAGGTAATCGTGCAGAGACAGTTCGCCATGCACATAGCGCTGGAATTTCTGAAAAGGGATGGACATATTCCAGACAACCGGTATTTTTGCGCCCCCATTTTCACAAGCGAACTGGGGATAAAAACGCCAGTTATAATCCCATTCCCGATGCTGGCTGGAAGGGTTGTCCCATTCCATAATGACGGCCTGATAACCAGCGTTCAGATAATGAGGGATCAAACCTGCGGAATAGGCCTGCTCGTTGACTAAGGCTAAAATCGGACGACGGCCGAGGTATTTTTCATAAACATCAAGGCCAAGGGTCTGATTAATTTCATTAACGTGAGATGGGACCAAGGGACCGATAATCTGGGAATAGCCACTGCCGATAAATTCACATTTCCCGGACACCAACAAATCGCGAAATTCTTCGACCCAAGCAGGATCCAGCGTGGCGATGAGTTCCAGGGTATGGCCACTTGCTTCTATCCCGATGGGAATGCCGAAGTCCCTGGCAAGACGCAACAACGGCCAATAGCAACGTCTGATAACCTCAAGCCGTTGTTCCTCTTCGATCGAGGAATACATCAGGTTCAAATGAAAAAAGGTATAAAGGGAAAGACGAGGCATTCAGCGATCTCCCAATACCCGACCGGGTTGAAAATCCATTTGACCGCCCTGTTCTATTGGCCCGCCGTCCCATTGCAGTTTGGTCAGCAGCAAATTCCCACTGCCGGTGGCAACCAGCACCCCTTGAGGCAGTTGCGCCAAAACCTCTCCGGGATGACCCGTTCGTTCGTCAAAAGACTCTCGGGCTTCCCAAACGTATAGCATTCGCCCTGCACTGAAGGTAAAAGCACCAGGGTAAGGATGAGTCAAGCCACGCACCCAATCGTAAAGTTCGCGCCGCCCCTTTTCCCAATTGATCAGGCCGTCTTCAGGACGGCGCCGCTCCCAAACGGTGGCACGCGACTCATCCTGAACGATACGCAGGGCAGAACCTTCGGCCAGGCGTGGGATCTGCTCCAGAAGTAAACGAATAGCCACATCATCGCTGCGCATACCCAACGTGGCGCTAACATCCTCGTAATACACGGGGATTTCCTCCTGTGCGAGTAGATCCCCGGTGTCAGCGTTTTGATCGCAATAGAACCAGGAAACACCTGTGTGCTGCAAACCTTTGATCAACGCCCAGGGGATTGGAGCCCTCCCCCTCCCTTGTGGCAGCAGGGTCGGATGCAGTCCGATGAATCCGAGCCTGGGGATGGAAAGCAGCTCAGAACCGACCATCTGCGAAACGCCGACAACGATCCCAAGATCGGGACGCAGGGCTTCAGCCCATTGAAAAATATCAGCTTGGTTCAACTGAGTGTAATAGCGCAAGTTCACATCATATTGTTTGCCAAGATCCGAAAAATCGGTAAAGGCGGTGGTCAACTCAGCCTTGCATTCATCCAGGGTCAGTACGCCCACAACATTAGCCTGATGGTCGAGCAATGCCTCTAAGGCACGATGGCCGACGACCCGCGCTGCAATCACCAGGATGCGGAAATCTTGCGGCAATTTCACGGCAAAAGTTCCCGCAACAGAATGAAAGGTTCGGCTGCGACAAGCCCAACCTGACTTCCCCAGGTTTTAGCTCGGGCTTCAATACCTTCCAAAGACCGTGCATGAGGAAATGGTCGCAATTCTCCAGCATAAGCTGCCATCGCCTTTAATTTTTGTGCAAGAAAGGGCGCTATATCGAGAAAAATATTGGGGGCGAAATAGCACTCCGCTGGTCCCCAGCCGGTTGCGGAAGGAACTTCAAAGGCCAGGATCTTTTTTACGCTGCAACCAGGCAGCGGCCGGCAAGCAGTCAAAACAGCTCGAGCCGTGACTTGGTGGTCAACATTCAGATCGCCATGGAAATGCGTGTAAACCAGGGTCGGTTGAATTTCATTTGTCACAGCTTCGACAACCTTGACGACATCCAGCAAAGGGATGGAATCCATCCGATTATCAGGCAGGTCGAACAAACGCAGGTCCGTGCAACCGAGAATTCCTGCAGCCTTGCGGGCGGCCGCCTGCAGTGCGTCAATATCGTCGGAAGGAGCTTGATCAGGCCGTTCACAACGCGCGCTTATGCCGCTGCCAAGAATTACGCAGCTGACCCTGTCCCCTTGGGCTGCGTGATATGCCATAGCTCCGCCGGCCCCAAGGACCTCGTCGTCAGGATGGGCGGCAACAATCAGGATATTCATAGCGGCTCCGTTTTAACGTTAATTATCATCACAGCCTGTTGGGCCAGCGCAATCGCTTTTTCCCGCGTTTCTGCAACGGCAACCACCATGCCGGCTGAAGCGTTGGAATTTTCCGGCCGCGTGATGACATCTCCAGGACGTGCACTCATGATTATTTCTTCAATGCCGGGAAGCGAACGGGCTTCTTCAACCCCTTGAATGGTCCGAATCCGTCCGGGAATCGGAAAGATATAGCGCTGGGCAACCCCCCGCATAAATTTCGGCTGCAAATCAGCAGGGGTTACAGGCTCTCCAAGAGCCAGCCTGATCACGGCCGAGACAGTGCTGACGCCGACATTCAAAGGAATCTCGTGGGTACAGAAATAGCCGCCGCTCAGCCGCGCAGCGAGTTCAATGACATGGGGTTTGCCGTCAGAGACAACGATATCCCCCTTAACCACTCCATTCTGGATACCAAGGCTGGCCGCCGCCTGATCCACAAGCTCTCGAACCTGCTCCTGTACCGAATTCGGCAGATGGCTGGGGAGTTCCCCGCCGTTCTCAATAAAATTGGGGGCAAACCGCTCGATGAATTCGTAATTGCGATCGGAAAATCCTGGAGTATAAGCTTTGCCGCTTAATACAATACTCTCGGTGCTCACCTGCGGGCCGGGCAGGAACCTTTCAACCATAACCCGACCGGTCGGCGAATTACGGCGGGCTTCAAGGAATGCCCAGGCCGTATCCCCCCCTTCACGCAACTGCAAGACCCCTCGCCCTCCCCGACTGTCCACGGGCTTGACAACCAAAGGGAATCCTTGTTGACGAACCACCTCAAGCAAATCCTCAGCACTCGCCACCTCCTGAAACCAGGGGATGGCGATACCATCCCGGGCGAAGCGTTCCTTCATGGCCAGCTTGTCCATGGCCAGCCGGGCCGACTCAACAGGGATACCGGGCAGACCGAGAGCCTCGGCCACACTGGCCACGGTCAACGGGACATCAGTGGCCAGACACATGACCCCGTGAATCGGTCCACGTTTGCGCTGAAATTCAACGGCTGCTGCAACGGTCGCCTCAACATCGTAGGTGCTGGCAAGGATCCTATCGTCTGCAACAGCAAAACCGGGCGCCTGGGGGTTGTAGTCACTGACCACGACCCGCAGCCCCATGTCCTTGGCCATGCGAATGCCGGGGACGGCCTCGATACCGCCGCCGACAAACAGGAGAGTTTTATTTTTTAAGGCTCCCGTCATGTCAATCGATCAACTCCCTGGGAATCGGAGTGTCTGCCGCAATGTTCTCCTTAGCTGTTCGACCAATAACTTGATCAAGCTCGAAGCCTGTAAAAAAATGCTGGGGATTCCCTAAAGGCTGTTTGCAGGTCACCATGTCGGCCGTAATGGGGATACCTGCATGGATTTCACCTTTGCTGCAAATAGAGACATGGTAGGCATATTTAGCTGCATGTTCTTCAGGCATCAAGCCGGTGGAAATACCGCGCACCTTCTGCAGACGCCGAATTTTCTGAGCCATTTCGGCAAATTCATGGGGAGTGAGGCTGATCGGCTGATCCAGACCGACCATGGCCCGGTCCAAGGTAAAGTGGCGTTCAACCATACAGGCGCCCAAGACCGTGGAGGCCACCGAGATATCAATGCCGTCTTCATGACTGCTGAACCCGACGGGGACCTGATACCGCTCGCGCAAATAACCAATGGTATCCAGCTTGACCAGATGGTCCTGAGTCGGATAGGAGCTGACACAGTGCATGATGACCAGGGGGTTGTTTTTCAGCAACTCGAAAGCTCGGTCCCGCTCTGCCTGAGTTGTTCCGCCAAAACTGCAGATCACCGGCAGGCCACTGGCTGCGATCTGTACCAGCAACGGTCCATTGGTAATGCTGTGACTGGCCAATTTGATTATCGATACCCCGGCCTGCTGCAAGAACTCGAAACTGGGGAGATCAAAGGCTGAACAACAAAATATCAGCCCTAGGCTTTCTGCGTATTCCCGCAACTCAATATATGCAGCAAGCGACAGCTCAAGCCGGTCACGAACAACCCTTTGGGTTTTTCCGAGAGCCGGACATTTCTCGAAGGGAGCATCCAGAAAGGAGGACACAGCAAGATCTTTAGGCGATCGCTTCTGAAATTTCACAAAGGTCGCTCCGGAAAGAGCGGCTTTAAAGATCATCTGTTTGGCAAGCTCAACACTTCCGTTATGGTTCAGGCCGATTTCAGCGATCAGATGCGGCGGCAAACCATCACCGATTTCAATCTCCCCGAGGCCGGTTTTAAAGGTCGTTCGAAGTGACATCCATTCCTCCTGAATAAAACCTTAATGATTTGCAAGCCAATTTTGGGTCGTTTTCCAGATCGTATCGGGCAGAGGGGGATTTGGGGTGCTTCCCGTCTCTTTATCGATCTCAATCACCCGGCACCAGTCGGGACGAAAAGGGAGTTGGGGAATTTTCTGTCCACCTGTGGTCTGATAACAACCGTTGACCAACACATAATAGCTTAAATTTGCCACAGGCATCAGTCCCCAACTACCCAACCCCATCAAGGCATTCCCATCCCCGTCAATGACGACGATCTTCCTGTCTGGATCAGCTTTGGCCATTCCGATGCCGACGCTCAGCGCCTCCCCCATGCCATGCAGAAGATAAAAACTCTGGGGCTGGGGTAGAAAATGAGCCGCCTCTCGCGAGGTGAGTCCGTTACTGAGAATAAAAAAGCCCTCGGGGTGCTGGGCATAGATCTTCCGAATGGCTTCAACCCTATTCATCTAAATTCCCTCGATGCAGAATAACGACCACAATCTTGTTTTGATGAAATGCAAATTCTGCCGCACGAGATAACCCGGCAAGACCTTCCTCTTGATAGTCAATAATCGGCCACCCGGTCTGGTGCAGCAAAGGCAGGGTCAATTGCCCCCAGTCCTGATGCTGGATCTCTTCCCATGCCAGCTCACCGCGGTTCGACACAACCAGAAGCAACCCTTGATGATAAAGGTCAAACAATCCGAGCAGGGCATCGAGAGCCAAACCCAGGCCACTGTTTTGCATCAGCAGGCAGGGCTTTTTCCCGGCAATCCGCGCACCGAAGGCCATCCCCACCGCATGATTTTCCCGAGGGGCAAATTCACATCCCGGCAAGTGTGGCAAAACGCCGCGAATAACACTGTCCGGAACAGCCGAAAACCAGTCGCAATACCGCTGCAGTTCAGCTGCAAAGCTGCGGCTGTCAGCAACTTGAGGATAGATTTCGCGACCACGAGCATCAACAGGCATCGCCGGTTATCTCCGTCAATAGCTTTTCAAAAACCGATCGGTTCAAAGGGCTGGGATTGACGTCCAGCAGTCCTTTATCCTGCTCGACACGATCTGCCAAAGCGGCGATCTGCCCGACGGCAGCTGGTGCCAATTTGAATCCTGGTGCCATGACTCTTTCCAGCCAAGCCTTTAACAGCACGATTGCCTCAGGGTCATCAGCCAGAATCCGACCGCTGACAACACTCATAACCCGAGCCAACCGTCCCTGATAATCGTTCTGATTGCAATGCAAAACATAGGGAAGCAGCCGAGCATTGAGAAGCCCGTGAGGCTCCGTAGAGTGTTTGGCCAGGGCGACAGACAAAGTATGAGCAAGCCCCGTCCGACTATGCGCAATAGCCAGTCCACCAAAGGTCGAGGCCTGCGCCAAAGCCTCCCAGGAGGCATCGGAATCAGGCCAATATCCGTTTTCAGGCAGGTTGTTCCAGATCAGCTGCATCGCTTTTTCAGCCAGAGGATCGATCAACCGATTATGACGAACGCTTAGACGCGCCTCAAAGGCGTGAATAAACGCATCGAGGCAGCCAGCAACAAAGGTCACCGGATCGAGCATTTTCAGCAGTTCGGGATCAACAATGGCGCGTTTGGGTTGGAGCACCGGCGAAGCAAGAGTGAATTTCCGGCCGGTCGCACTATTGTTGATCACCGCGTAGGGAGTCACCTCGCTGCCACTGCCGCAGGTCGTTGGAACAGCCCAGATCGGCACCACTTTATCGATCTGTCTTGAGCCAAATTCATAGTCGGCAATCCGGCCACCAGAACCGAGCAGAAGCGCAACGCCCTTTGCTGCATCAATGGTGCTGCCGCCACCAACCGCTAAAATCAATTCAGTTTCCGGGTCAGCCTGGCGGGCGAGCGCATCAACGATATCAGAACTTGGCTCACCGCCTGGCCGCAGCAAAGCTTGAATGTTCGTCGACTGCTCCGCCTGAAGAAAGGAACAGCTCTCCAGCAATGAAGAACCGGCCAGGATCAATGCCCGGCACCGAGGGAGTGTAAGGGATTGAAACGTCCCGAATCCGAAGCGAATTTCTGTCGCTATTTGAAGATGACAAATCGACAAGATCACAAATCCTAACTGGTGCCCATCAAGGCTTTCCGGTAGAGAATTTCCAAATCATCCAATTGCAAAAGCCGCGGATTTTCCTTAAACAAGACCTTGTCGCGAGCACATTCCTCAGCAAGGAGTCGACAAATTTTCTCATCAGCACATGTTGCCGATTCATAATCCGTGTTCAGGGCCAATAATTGGCTGAAGAACTCGTTGCATTCGGCCAAAGAGCCAAATGGCAACAGATCGCAGATATCCGCCCCATTGAATTCCAGAACAGGCTGTATAAATGGAATGATGGATACGGCATGCGGCAATTGGGCATGTTTTGCCCACGGCCCTGCCATCGCATGAATCAAGCCGGTGCGGGCATTGTGAATGCCAAGCCCACCCAGTGTCGAAACCAGCGCCATCGCCTCATCATGCTGCGGAGCAGGATCTTGCACATAGGGAAAGAAATGTTCCTGAAATACTGCCAGCCCATGTTGCATCAATTGGGTCAGGACCGGTGACCGATCCCGTTTTAGGGTCAAAACCTCAAGGACATGGACAAATGCATCAATCCCGCACAAATATTTCATAGGTCGGGGCAGTTCCTTGGCAAAATCAGGTTGGACCAGAGCAAAATCAGGAGACAGCCAGGGCTTTTTAAACGAAATCTTCTCACCTGTGGACCGCTTGTAGAGATGAGCGTACATGTTCATCTCAGCCCCTGTGCCGAAAGTCGTCGGAATAGCGATTAACGGCGGACGCGTGTTAATGGCGTCAATTCGATTAAGGCTCCAGGGTTCAACATCATCGGCAAAGGCAGCGGCCACAACCTTAGCCGCATCAAGGACACTGCCGCCACCAATAGCGAGGACCAGATCAACCTCCCGCTGTTTAAAGACCCGACTGGCGTGACAAACGTCATCGTAGTCGGAATCAGCTCCGATCCAACAGGATGCGACCACCCGATCCTTCACTGAAGAAAGGAATGCCTTGGTCAGTCTCAAATCTTCAACAACACTATCAGTCAGCACTCCAACCCGCTTGCCCGAACAGAGCAACGGCAGTTTTACCAGCAATTCCTCGCGACCAAAGAGAACCTGAGGTCCAAAGGAAAAGTGCCAGAAACCGGCATCTGTATCTGAAAAGAAATATTGGGAAAGCATCGTTCCAACCTGTTCTTAAAAATTCATTACCCGCTGTTGCGTAATTGTTGAATTGCTGATGTCAGGGTGTTTCTTCTGATTTCGTATAATTCATCGATGCTGATTTTCATGATCTCAGCGGTACGCTTTTGCTTTTCGGGAGTCGCAAAGTTGATGCGCTCCCATTCAAACGCTCGCAGAACCGTCAGTTCGTCCGGAGTAAAATGTTCAGTCGAGATCTGACCGGCAAACCAGGTGATCTGGTCCACATCAAAACCTTCCTTAAAAGCACCGACCTCTTCACACTGCTCCCATAACCGGGTATGCCGAAGCGGTATCGCATTGAAGATTTTCACGTAATCAGCTTGCAGTTCCTCTGCAAACGCGATGGTCTGGCGGATTTCGTCCCAAGTTTCAGTCGGGAAACCGACAATGAAGTTGGCGGCAACATAAATACCCAGGTCGCGCGCAATCTTGACCATCTTCTTGGCGTATTCGAGAGATACCGGTTTTTGAATGACCTCTTTGAGGACCCGTTCGGTTCCGGACTCAATAGCCACGTCGATATACTGGCAACCACTCTTGGCCATCAGGGTAAGGAGCTCTTCATCCAAATGAAACACGGCCGTGGAAATCGCCTTCCAGGGCATGGCCAGCCCCTGATTCAGCATTCCCTGAAAAATGGCCATTGCACGCTTTTTATTCGCAAACAGGTTGTCATCGTCAAAGATGAGCGAGCGAATGCCATAGTCCTGCTTGAGCCAGGCAATTTCTTTCAGGACGTTTTCGGGGCTTCGCGCACGAAACTTCCGCCCGGAGATCCGATCGACCTGACAGAAATTGCACTTTTGCGGACATCCGCGAGAAGTCAGGATTCTCGCATAAGGAAATTCCGGAGGCGAATCGACACTTTTTCGAGAAGCACTGTTACTGTACCGGGCATAATCGATATAGTGATACGCCGGAAGCGGCAACGCATCAACATTGTCAATTAATGGCGCCCGACCGTGATTGACGATCTGATCATTTTCCCGCAAGCAGATCCCCTGGTCCGGCAATGGCGATCCATTGAGGTAATGCTGAACAATCCCCTGCAGGACATACTCCCCTTCCCCGACAATCACCAGATCGACAGACTCATCTTCCAGGGCCCTTTCTGGATTGACGGTCGGATAAACGCCTCCTAAAAGAACCGGCACAGAAGGGACAACAGCCTTAACCAGGGATGCAGCTCGGTGCCCGGCTGGAGCACACTGATCCATCATGACTGAAATACCGACCAGATCGGGATTCAACTGAGCGACGCGGGAAGAGAAATCTTCCGGCGACAAGTCCAGAGCGTAAGCGTCAAGAACGGTGACGTGACAAAGGTCTTCCACCATGGCAGCCAGAAGACAGAGATTATATGGTGTGATGTGCCACATAACCCGTGCGTCCTGGGTATTCCAGCGAAAATTCGGTACGACCAACAAGAGTTTGAAATTGCTATTCATCGATCCACCAAGGCATAGAGAACGGTTTCCGTGTGGTCGGCATTGTAATGACCCAGCCGAAACCGGTAATCCGGATTGAGTTGCTTTAAGTAGAGGGGGATATCGATGAAATGGGCTTTTTTGTGATAGAGGCAGATGGCCAGCTGCGGCTGATGCTCTGCGATTACCTTCTCAGCCCCTTGCAGGGCTTCCATCTCCGCACCTTCGATATCCATCTTGATCAGGTCGACCTTATTAATTCTATGTTCAGCCACAAAACTGTCGATGTCGATGACTTCAACTTCCAACAATCCATTGGCACTTTCCTCACCCCCAGCGACAATGAGTTGGCTTGAAGCAGGACATCGATTCAACAAAAGGTTTTTGTGTGCGTTCCATAAACCCAAAGGCCTAATTTGTACCTGTGGATATTCCCTCAAATTCGAAATAAAGACCCCGTTCCGATAGGAATCAATATCTGGCTCGAAACCATGAATTTCAGCGGTAAAGTTGGTTTGTTTCAGGAATTCCAGGGTATCGTAGCCGTTAAAAACACCACCTTCAAGAATGGTATTAATCGAAGGAAAATTGAGAAATTCAAAGTACTGCCGGCCGAATCCACCTTGATAGAAATATTCTGAAATACCTTCCAATAAAGGCCTTTGATTGCTAAAAGCAGCGGTTAATAACCGATACAGATAGCAATCGGATTCAGTTTCAAACAGTCTCAGAACATCATTCAACTGAGACCATTTTTGACCCCATTCATTTCCATCGAAATATTGGTAGAAAAGATCTGCACCAGAAGGTTCTGGGTGTCTGGCAAGAATATTCAAGATATCCGGCTGATAAAACCGTGAGGGAACGACAAGGTAATTAGACGTACGGCGTGCCAGAGCAACCTCAATGTCCCGCCAAAAGCTGGAAACGACAAGGACCTGGCAATCTTTGAGGAATTCGGAGCCTAAATCAGAAAATTTATAAATGGGGACATCATCTTTTGTCCCTGGATTGAAACTATCCAAGTAACCGACAAATGAAAGATCGGGTCGAAATCGCTCAATCACCTGCCTGAATTTATTCCCGGCTTGTCCAGAACCGTAAATCAAAATCTGTTGAGCTGGGGGAATATCGGATAATTGCAATAGTAGTTTCATATTCAGGGCGACTCCACAACCTGTTCAGTCAGAACATCATCGATAAAGCCGGTCACCTCCTCCAACAAAGCGTCAAGATTATGTTGGTTACGATAACGATAAATATTCTCGACCGTTTCCAGGTAATTATGTTGAGCGAGAATTTCGGGAAGGCAGTCAAGCTGATCAGGGTTGACCAGGACACCAAGGTCATATTTTTCAACCCATTCCCCCATCACCTCATAATAGTCGGCAACAAGGATTGGCAACCCTGCAGCAACGTAACTGAATATCTTTCCGGACACGGTAATTTTGTTAGAAAGGCCCTGTTGATGTCCCTCCTTGAGCCGCCCAAAGGCAATGCCGTAGTCGAATTCATTCGCCATCCGAACGATCAATTCCTGTTGAGGTATCCGTGGCAGGATTTTGAAATTTTCCGATTTGGCCAACTCCAGATAATCGGGGTACTGGCTCTCCAAGGTCGCCCAATCTGGACAGCTGGAAAAAGCGGTCACAGAAAAACCGAGCTCAACCAGTTCAGAAAAAACATCAATTAACTGATTATTCCCAATGATTGCACTCGAAAGGTGCGACGGTGCGATGGCTCCGGCCCAGACAAGACGCAAAGGTTGTTCAGGGCTGGTCTGCCGTTCAACAAAACTGGCTCTCGCTAGATGAGGTTGAACTTCCAGATAATTGGCCCCGGCAAGGTATTCCTTGAGTAAGCCGCCGCTCTCCTTGGTGACAATGCCGCCCAGATTCTCGATGCACCAACGTTCAGCATCCATTCCTAATTGGACATCTTTTTCGCGCCAATAGGAATCCCTGGACAAAATATAGGGGTCATCGAAAATCAGCCCGAGGAAATCATAAAATTCGCCGACCACAGGGAGACCAGGAAAAGCCAGAGCAGGAATCAGGGGGAGAAAGTTCCCGCTGGAGTAATGTTCCTGAACATAAATCAGGTCAGGCTGAAGATGCTCAAGGATATTAAGACACAGCCCTATGCCGTTTCGGGCACTCAATGTCATATCGTAGCAAGAGGTATCGCGCACGGATTCAAGCCGGTCCATTTGGACCTGAATGAGCTGATATCTGCCAAGAGATTTCAAATAGCCGATGATATTGTCATCAAAAATTCGCCGGTCCCTGGCGTTGACAAAAACAATTCTTTTTTGAGAACCCCGTTCAGGAATATTAGCCAATTGGGTTGAAATGTCGGGCCACAGAGTGTCCATGGCCATCTGGCCATAGATCTCATCCTGATAGATCGGCACGATGCGATCGCGCGGAATTCCCATACGCAGAAGATCTTCCAACATGCCATCTTCAAACTCTGCATGAGAGAGAACGATTTTCCCCTCGCATTCCTCCAAGGCATAGTCTGCTGGAAAAACATCGAAAGAATGAACCTTCTGCCCAGGTCGTGGATGACCATCAAGGACCCCAAGCAACTGATTAAGAAGCTCATTCCCCTGCAACAGGTCGATCAATCCTAAGCTGTGGCTACCGGCACCATACAAATAAAACGGCGCTGATCCAATCTGTTGAGTGATATATCGGGCAGCAACACGCATATCGCGAGGCCACCAACGTGATAAAAGCCGATGTTTCAGCCAATCCTGGCTTGCTTTATCAAATCGATTCACTCGAAATAAAAATTGATCGTAAGTCAAATTATTCAAACCCATCAATCCTTTTTTGAGGGTTTTCTTTATTATTTTCTCCAGAGTGGGTCAACGAACGTTCATACTCTCCTCGCAATAAAGTCAATTCCTGGGAAAGCTTTTTCAGATTATTCGTTTGATCACTGAGTCGCAAAGTAAAATGAAAACAAATGGCGAGAAGAAAAAACAATCCGAACAATACAAGTGTTGCTGTCGGAACATGAATTTCAAAGAAGTTTGTCAGTGCTGCCAGCAAAGAATCAAACAGGGTCAAAATTATAATAAATAGGCAAGTCAACAACCAAAGCCAGGAATATTCCTCACGCAATTTTCGATGATAAATCATTCTACCGATGACAATTACAAAAAGAAAGGTAAAGACCAGAACAATAGTTTTATGTATGCCAGGCATGATGTTTTCCTAATAAATTTCAATTTTTCGAACTTTTGTCAAAACCATGGATACAATCATTTTGAAGACATAGTAAATAACATTAAAGGGATTGCTGTGCATGGATTTCCCTTCTCGATTGGGATACATGCGCACAGGCAATTCTTCCACTCGGAAATTGAGTTTTTCCAGCAACACCATGACGTCTGCATCTGGGTAGTCGACAGGAAAAAAATCCTGAATAAAAACCTTCAGGACCTTACGGTTCATGGCCTGAAAACCGGAGGTCGGATCGGAGACTTTGCGTTTGATAAACAGCTTCAACGTTGTACGAAAAAACTGGATACCCATTGCACGCAAAGTTGATGGACGGTAACTTCCGCCACCCAAGAATCGCGAACCGATGACAATGTCTGGCCCATTGGGCTGTTGTAATGCCGCGAGTAGGCGACCGATGTCTTCCGCTTCGTGCTGCCCATCACCATCGATTTGGACAAGGAAATCATACCCGTTCCGATATGCGTACTTGTATCCGGTCTGAATCGTCGTCCCATATCCCATGTTAAAGGAATGCCGTAAAACCACAGCCCCTGCTGATTGGGCTTGTTTGGCTGTATCATCAGTGGAACAATCATCAATAACCAGAACCGTATTCTTGGGATAGCGGTTGCGGACATTAGAAACAACTTGAGCGATCCCGCTGGCTTCATTGAAGGCAGGGATGATGACAATAATACGTGACTCTGGAGATGATTCCATATTCTGCCCCGAAAAAGATAAGAAGAGACAATTGCTCATCTTATCGGCAAAACATCCGAAAAATTTTAATTTTGTTTTTCAAACAGGAGGAGCCGGAAGGTATCGGCAAAAATCGGTCGACTGGTATGAAGTCCGAAACCATGCCGGGCAAAGACACCGATGAAGTCCCGCATACGATAATTGTATTCGAAGACGTTTTCTTTCCCTCGGAGAAGCTCGGCTAGATAGGCCAGGGTTTTCCCGACGATGGATTCATGGTTGGGTTGAATCAGCAGAACATACCGACCGCTAATCGCCATCAAACGAACGGCATGAGGTTCAAAATTCAGGAAGTGTTCGAGCATGCCGTCACTGGAAACGAGGTCAAAGGAGTCTTCGACATCCTCTAGGTTCTGCAAACGGACGGCCAGGCCCTTTTTTTCACAAACCGCAATGGCAGAGGGGGAGATATCTATACCGAGACAGGAAATACCAAGATTTTGATAGGCTGAAAGAGTATATCCGAGACCGCAACCGACCTCGATTAGAGAAGAGATATCAAGGCTTCCGACAAGCTCGGTCAGGGCCTTGATTTTGGATCGGAACATCAACTTTCCCAGCCACGTCAACCGCTCCGATTGATCGGAACCGTGCCAGCGCTGTTCCCATTCGTGATGCAAATCCGTCCCTGGATCCTGCTTCATTCTTCCCTCCCTGGAATTGTCTGAAAAAGCTATTCTCCTGGCTAAGCAAAAATGTCCAGATGCTAGGCGCCGGAAATCCTGCGGAATAAGGCGTATGCGGATTATACGTCAGTAACGCAGGGTGACGGTAACGCCGCAGATGGGCGTTTTCCATTAGCCAGTTAATCCTTATCGCACAGAGCGGCTTAAGAGTCCATACCCTTCCCCGACCGCATAGCCGAAATGCTGAATCAAAAGAACCAACCCGACCTGCCAGAACAGTTCAGATCGACCTTTCTGGTGGGCCAAAAAATAGGAAAAGACGAATAGAACGGGGAAGTAGAGCCATCCCAACCAGAAGACTTTCGCCACGGCTGCCAAGGGCAGGCTTACCATGACCAGCAGAAACACCAGCGGCAGGATAAAACTGAGCTGCCACATCTGCGGATACCGTTTGAGAAGCCGCGCCCTCCCCTTACCATAACGGAACATGTTTTTCAGCCAGCCGCGAGGAGTGGGCCGCATCTTGTGCCAAACATCAGCACCGGGCAAAAAGAGAAGCTTCCATCCCGCCTGGTGCAGGCGATAATTAAGATCGGCATCCTCGGCTTCACTCCCCAGGGTTTCATCGAAACATCCGAGGTTCTCAAGGATGGAGCGTTCAATGAGGGTGTTAAGGGTTGCCAGCCCAGCAACAAAACGTGGCTGGTTGAATTGTCGCCCCTGAGCGCTGTTGAAACTGCCAGCATAGGAATCGAGAGCGATACCAATCGCAGCTACAAAAGGAGAAGCATCTTCTGGCGGCAGGTTGCCTCCGCCGACTGCAGCTAGTTGCGGTTCGCGAATTTTGTATGCGCTGTAACAAGCAGCCAGGCGCTCTAGCCAGGATGCTGGTGCTTCGCAATCTGCGTCGATAAAGGCAATATATTCATATTGAGCGGCGCGAATGCCGGCATTGCGACCGGCCGCGGTCCCCGGCTTAGGTTCAACGACCAGTTTTATCTGCGGGTGCAGGTCTGCCAGGGATTTAACCAACTCCTGGGTTTGGTCACGGGACCCGCCGTCGGCCACCACGACCTCGAACTTGTCGGCCGGATAGGTCTGGGTCAACAACGATTCGAGACAGGGCACTATGTTGCCGGCCTCGTTAAAACAGGTAATCACCACAGATATACGCATTCAGGATTTTCCCTCGGACAATTGCCCGGACAGCAACTTACTGAAAAAAACCTTGGCTGACTTGAAGGTCCGGTATCCTTCTGCCGGGTGGCGAAGCGCCTGGAACAACTTAAAAAACATATACTTGGGCCGCAGATGATATTTCTTCAGATAATGATCGCACAAACCGACCATTTCATCGGCGCTCAGTTCCGGCGTGCTGAGGACGCAGTTATGCAGTCCATCCTCTGTCAACCATGCTGAGAAATCCTCGCTTCTCAGGTAACCGTTATCCTTGGCCCACTGATAGGCCTCGGTTCCCGGATAGACGTAAAGAGGGTAAAACTGCATGCTGTCACAGTTGAGTTCGATGGCCATCTCGTAGCTCTGCCGCAGCGTCTCCCTGGTGTCGCCCGGGTTCCCGACCATGATGCAGCCATGCACCAGCATGCCGGCACGCCGAGCATCCTTGGCAAACTGCCGATAACGCTCAACGGTTTCCCCTTTATGCATGCCGTCCAGAACAGGCTGGGAACCGCTCTCAAAACCGACCGTGACCAATCGGCAGCCGGCCTGTTTCATCAGCTTCAACAACTCGTAATTGAGATCGCCCCGCACGTTGCAGTACCAGGGGAGCCGGTTGCCCCGTTCGATCAGCAGCTCGCAAATACGCTGCACCCGTTTCGGATTGGCTGTAAAACAATCATCCTCGATGCCGACCTCCCGAACATCAGGCAAATTGTTTTGGATAGACTCAAATTCCGCTACGACGTTTTCAGGCGAACGGGCGCGATAACGACGCTCATGGAACACCTGTGGATAGACGCAGAAAAAACAGCGGAACGGACAGCCCCGGCCGGTGATGATCATCACCATGGGATAGCTGGCGGCAGCAAAAAAATAATCACGGGGATTCAAGTGGCGTTTATAGACCTGGCTGACAAACGGCAAGCTGTCGAGGTCTTCGATCTTTTCCCGCGTTGGGGTTTGGACAAAGCCATCAGCAGTGCGTAATACCAGACCAGACACCGCTTGTAAATCAGCGTGGCCCTCCAAAGCAGCAGCGAGTTCCTGCACCGTGGCATCGTATTCCCCCAGGGCCACGCCATCGATTCCTGCATGCAGCTGAAGGCACTCTCCCGGCAATGCCGAAGGATGGGTACCAACCAACAGAATGAAGGCGTTCGGGAACGGCTTTTTCAACTCACCGGCGACAGCCGCATCGCTATAGATACTGGGCGTGCTGGTATCGACGACGATCAGTTGGGGAACAAACGCCCCCAATTGCTGCAGAACCTGCGGCATTTCGATACCGAGCGCAGGAGCATCAACGAGCCGCACCTCATGCCCGGCTTGTTCGCAGACGCCGGTGGCATAAGCAAGCCAGATCGGGTAGTAGAGGGTTCCTCCCTTGGTCACAGCAGGACTGCGTGAAGTCCTAGAAAATCGACCTTTAAATGGGGGGTTAAGAAACAAA
>ENA-ORXD01001253-ORXD01001253.1-sediment-metagenome-genome-assembly--contig:-NODE-1253-length-22439-cov-3.135766_pt1 | contig 22439 bp, 19 predicted proteins | sample MGYA00237862_ERZ511471 | MGnify/ENA metagenome assembly ERZ511471
GCCGGAATTTCTACAGTTGCCACAGCATTATGCTGAAAATTTTTGTTTTTCTTTAAGCGGGCAATCCACTCACCCAAGGTCAGCTTTGCCATATTATTTTCGCCTTCTTCAGTTGCTTTTACATCTAGAATAAAATGAGAAATATCACAATAGGCAATTCCAAACATTCCGTGCCTTTACTGTCAAGAATAGCGATAACATATTATTATAATTCATGCCAAAGAGATGTATCCAACAAATTGTATTTGTGGTAAATATCAACTATGTCCATGATACATACAGTTGTCCGTAAAATGAATCTCCATGACTCCGAAGCGGCGAGGGAAAACCTCTCTTACTGGCTTGAGCCGACCGGTGGAAGAGCGCATCGCTGCAGTCAGGGAGCAAGGGAATCAAAGTGACTTTACAGGAAGTGAAAGATATACTGGAAGCAGAAGTTATTGTCGGCCATGATCGTTTGGGAAGCGAGGTAAAAAAAGCAGGCTGCGCCGACCTCATGGCCGATGTCCTGTTCTTCGCTAAAGCGGGAATGCTTTTGCTGACAGGATTAAACAACCCTCATATTATCCGGACAGCGGATGTTCTTGGTCTTACCGCTATTGTAGTGGTACGGGGGAAACGCCCTTCAGCGGAAATGATCCGGCTGGCGGATGAGCTGCAAATCCCGCTTCTGGCAACTAAATGTATTCTTTTTGAATCCGTCGGCAGGCTATACGCTAAAGGAATGATCAGCATTATAGAAAAGGTTGATTGAACTTGTATTGAATGCATGAAGCGACAGCCGGAGGCACCGCCAATGCCCAACCTGTTGCGCTGAAGATCGGCAGAGGCCGCTCGTTATGCATCTTTGGGTATGCCGAGGGAGTAGGCCCCGGAAGTCAAATTGGCTTTAGCGCAATACCTTTTTAATTTCTTGGACATAGCCGGCGACAATTTTTATCAGATTGCTTTTGTTCCTGTTTTCATCAATCATCCGCACAACTGCACTGCCGACGACAATGCCATCGGCAAATTCGGCAATTTCTTTTGCCTGCTGCGGCCTGGTGATACCGAAACCGACGGCAATGGGCAAGCCGCTTATTTTGCGGATTTTTTCCACATCCTTCTTTATGGCAGCAACTTGGGGGGCTGCCGTTCCTGTAATGCCGGTGATGGATATGTAGTAGATAAAGCCCCTCGCTTGAGCGGTAATTTGCCTTATCCGTTCGTGGTCGGTGGTCGGGGCAATCAGCGAAATGAAATCAATGCCGGCATCATCGGTATGGACGCGCAGTTCCTGCGCTTCTTCGTGGGGCAGATCAACAACCAGCACCCCATCGATGCCCGCTTTTTGGGCGGCCCGGGCAAACTTTTTCACTCCATAGGCGAAAATGGGATTGAAATAACCGAAAAGAACAATCGGGACCTGTGATACCTGACGTACTTCCTGCACCAATTGCAGAATGCCGGCCAGAGTCGTACCGGATTTCAAGGAGCGCTGCGCTGCCTCCTGGATCACCGGACCGTCAGCGGTCGGATCGGAAAAAGGTACGCCTATTTCCAGCATATCCATCCCTGCCTGCTCCAGGCCTAAAACCAGTTTTTTGGTTACCGCCAGTGACGGATCGCCTGCCGTCAAATAGACAATGAGCGCTTTTTCTTTCTTCGCACGCAGTTCGTGAAATTTCTTTGCGATCCTTCCCATTATTCCGCCGCCCCTTTCTGGACAATGGTCTGCGCGTCTTTATCGCCCCGGCCTGATAGGCAAACGACTATGATTTTATTTTTCGCCAACGCAGGCGCGAGACTCATGGTGTAAGCCAGCGCATGCGCGCTTTCCAGCGCGGGGATGATCCCTTCCTGCCGCGACAAAAAAGAAAAGGCATCCAGGGCTTCCTGATCTGTGACCGTCACGTATTTCACTCTTTTGGTTGCATGGAAAAAAGCATGCTCCGGGCCGACCCCCGGATAATCCAAACCGGCGGCAATCGAATAGGCATCGCGCACTTGTCCGTCTTCATCCTGCAGCAAATATGTTTTATTGCCGTGTAAAACGCCGACCTTGCCCGCATTAATGCTTGCCGCATGGGCGGATGTGTGCAAACCGCGTCCGGCGGCCTCTACTCCATACATGGCTATTTCCTTTTCATGACGAAACGGGTAAAAAGTGCCCATAGCGTTGCTGCCGCCGCCGACGCAGGCGACCAGAGCATCAGGATTGCGACCGGCAATTTTTTGCATCTGCCTTTTTGTTTCCCGCCCGATCACCGCTTGAAAATTGCGCACCATTTGCGGATAGGGATGCGGCCCGGCTGTAGTCCCAATGATGTAAAAAGTGTCGCGCACACTGGAGACCCAATAGCGCATGGCTTCGTTCATGGCATCTTTCAGGGTCGCCGTGCCGCTGGCTACCGGAACGACTTCGGCGCCCAATATCTTCATCCGAAAGACATTGGGCGCCTGCCGGCGAATATCTTCCTCGCCCATAAATATCCGGCATTCCATACCGAAGAGAGCCGCGACGGTCGCCGTGGCCACCCCATGCTGACCGGCGCCCGTTTCCGCGATGACCTTTTTCTTTCCCATCCGGCGCGCCAGCAAGGCCTGCCCCAGCGTGTTATTGATTTTGTGGGAGCCGGTATGGTTCAAATCTTCGCGTTTGAGATACAGGCGAGCGCCGCCTAACGCCTCGGTCATCCGCCGGGCAAAATAAAGCGGGGTCGGACGTCCGGCGTATTGCTGCTGGTAATAGGCAAACTCCCTTTGGAACGATTTGTCACTTTGCGCCGCCCGATAGGCTTTTTCCAGTTCAATTAAAGCCGGCATCAATGTTTCCGCCGCATAACGTCCTCCAAAGATACCGAAATGCCCGTTTTTATCAGGTAGTGTTTTCATGAAATTCCCTCTTTTTAAAAATAAGCGGAGTTGCGTTCGGCGGTTGATCCAGGGAACGTACAAGATCAAACAGGCGGGCTATTTTTTTGTGATCTTTAACTCCCGGACGAACCTCCACGCCGCTGTTTATGTCCAGGGCCGGCGGCGCAACCTCTTCTACTGCTTCCCTTAGATTAAGCTCATTTAGGCCACCGGCAAGAATAAGCGGCCGCTGACTCCTGATCTGCAAAGCCAAATCCCAGTTTGCTTTTTGGCCCGTGCCACCGTAAAGGCCTCCGGCACGGCTGTCGATCAGAATCGCCGCGACATTGTAATGCAAAGCTTCAGCCAAATCAATTTCACTGCGCAAAGGCAAGGCCTTGATCAGCATGGCCGGCGGGAAATTATGGCAGTACTCGACAGACTCGTCTCCATGCAATTGAATAAAGTCAAGTTTGCAATATGCAGCAATCCTCTTCACTTGAGCAATGTCTTCATTAACAAATACGCCCACCCGCACTATGCTTTCCGGGATTTTTTCCATAATTTGGCAAACTTTTTGAGGAGTTACATAGCGGGGAGACGCCGGATAAAAAATGAAGCCCAGCGCCGCTGCGTACTGAGCAGCAAACAAAACATCTTCTTTATTGGTGAGGCCGCAAATTTTAATCTGCGTCATTTTCCCGCTCTCCCCGAAATTCCCTTAATTTTTTTCCGATATCGGCAGCTGTCATTAGCGCTTCCCCGATTAAAAAGGCATTTATCCCCGCTCTGATCAGCAAATCGATGTCCGACCGCCGCCGGATACCGCTTTCGGCCACAACTGTTTTATCTTTACCGATAAGAGGCCGCAGCTCCGTGCACGTTTTGATGTCGACTACCAATGTATCAAGATTTCTGTTGTTGATGCCGATGATTTCTGCGCCCGCCGCCAGCGCCAAATCCAGTTCGGCCCGGGTGTGTATTTCGACAAGCTGATGCAGGCCGAGATCCCCGGCAACCTTAATAAATTCTCCCAGCTTATTTCCTAAAACAGCGGCAATCAGTAAAATTGCATCGGCGCCAATGATCCGAGTCTCGTAAATCTGATAGATATCGATAATAAAATCTTTCCGCAATAGGGGTAACTTTATGTCTTGGCTGATTTGCGTCAGATAATTTTTCCGCCCGGCAAAATATTTTTCGTCCGTCAGCACGGAAATCGCCGCCGCTCCGTTAGCTTCATAAACGGCGGCAATTTTTAACGGATCAAAGTTTTTGACCAGTATCCCGCGCGAAGGCGAAGCGCATTTTACTTCCGCAATGATTGCGCAAGGCTTTTTTCCAAGCGCTGCCCTAAAATCGCGACAGGGAATAAGCCCTTTTAAGGCAGCCTGCAAGTCGCCCAGCGGCGCCATTTTCTTTAACTTAGCAACTTCTTCTTTTTTTGTTTCTACAATCTGATCTAATATCATAACCATCTCAACTGTTGCTCAATTCAATTAATGACTGCAGCTTATTCGCAGCAGCGCCGCTGTCGATGCCTTCGCCGGCCAGCCGGATTCCTTCTTTAATGTCTTTGGCTTTATCTCCGGCCACAATCGCCAATGCCGCGTTCAGCAGCACAACATCGCGGCAGGCACCCTGTTTACCGCTCAGAACATCCCTGGCAATCCGGGCATTCAATACGGGATCGCCGCCGCGAATGGCCTCCAACGGATGGGTGGTACCCAAATAGTCGCGGGGGTCGATATTGTATGTTTTAACGATTCCATCATTTAACTCTGCCACCCTTGTTGCACCAGAGATGGTGACTTCATCAAGTCCATCTGATCCATGAACGACAAAGGCACGCTTTGTTCCCATATTTTTGAGCACATCGGCAAACATCTCGGTAAGCTGGGGATGATACACACCCAACAGCTGCGCTGTCGCGCCGGCCGGATTGGTCAAGGGCCCCAGCATATTGAAAATTGTTCGAACACCTATTTCCCGACGGGGGCCGATGGCATATTTCATGGCGCCGTGGAGCTTCGACGCAAAAAGAAAACCAATGCCGAGCTGCTGAATGCATTCCTCCACGATTTCCTGATCGGCGTTAATGTTGACACCAAGTGCCTCCAGCACATCGGCGCTGCCGCAGGCGCTGGATACGGCGCGGTTGCCGTGTTTGGCCACTGTAATCCCCGTCGCCGCGACCACAAAAGCCGCGGTCGTTGAAATATTAAAGGTATTTAAGGAATCACCTCCGGTACCGCAGGTATCGACAATAGTCGTCGCCAGGGCATTGACGTGGGTCGCCTTCTGCCGCATGATACGGGCCGCACCGGTGACTTCCTCGACAGTTTCCCCTTTCATGCGCAGCGCCGTGATGAAAGAACCAATTTGCGCCGGCGTGGCGTTGCCTTCCATAATTTCCGTCATCGCCGCCATCATTTCCGTTTCGCGCAAATCGATCTTTTGCACAGCTTTATCAATCGCTTCTTTAATCATGACCGCTCCTCCCTTCGCCCGTATATTTTAAAAAGTTTTTCATAATGCGTTTTCCCTGCGGCGTGAGCACCGATTCCGGATGGAACTGAATTCCCTCGACCGGATACTCCTTATGCCGCAAACCCATGATTTCCCCCTCTTGTGTTTCGGCGCTGATTTCCAAACAGGGGGGCAGCGTGGCTCTCTTCACAACCAGGGAATGATAACGGCCGGCAATAAACGGGCTGGGCAATCCGGCAAAGATCGTTTTACCGTCATGGTGGATCGGCGAAGTTTTCCCATGCATAACGCGCTCTGCACGAACGATTTCTCCGCCAAAGGCGTAGCCGATGGATTGATGCCCCAGACAGATGCCCATAATGGGAACAGACAAATAGAAGCTGCGGATAACAGCAACCGTTATTACCGCTTCCCGCGGTGTACACGTCCCCGGGGAAAGAAAGATCGCTTGTGGTCTAAGCTGCCTAATTTCCTCAATTGTTATTTTATCGTTGCGATAGACGAGCACGTCCTCACCCATTTGTCCCAGATATTGAACAATGTTGAAGGTAAAGGAATCATAATTATCAATCATCAAAATCATTTTTTCACCTCATTTGCCGTTTTTGATGACAAATCCGCCCGCAGCCAGACTAACTGCCTGCAACAGCGCCCGCGCCTTGTTTAAAGATTCCTGATGTTCCTTTTGGGGAACAGAATCGTAAACGATACCGGCGCCGGCCTGAATATATATCTTGCCGTTTTTTAAAAGCATCGTCCGAATTGTGATGCATAAATCCATATTGCCGCTGAAGCTGAAGTAGCCTACCGCTCCACCGTAAGTCCCCCGCTTAATTGGTTCCAGTTCATCAATAATTTCCAGCGCCCGAATTTTCGGAGCCCCGGAAAGAGTTCCGGCAGGAAAAGTCGCCGCCAGCACATCAAAGGCATCAAGGCCTCGGGCCAGCTGGGCGCGAACATTGGAAACCAGATGCATGACGTGAGAATACTTTTCCACAACCATATATTGATTCACCTGAACGCTGCCAGTTTGAGCAACCCGTCCGAGGTCGTTGCGGCCCAAATCTACCAGCATGACATGCTCAGCACGCTCTTTTTCATCGGAAAGCAGTTCATCGGAAAGCTGCCGATCTTCCTGTTCTGTCTTGCCTCTTTTTCTTGTACCGGCAATCGGCCGCAACTCCATCGTCTGTTCTTCCAGCCTCACCATGACCTCCGGCGAAGAGCCAATCAGCGTTATATCATCGAGCTTCAGGAAAAAAAGATAAGGGGAAGGGTTGATGAAGCGCAGCGCCCGGTAAAGATCAACGGGATGGGAGCGGCATTCAGCTTCCAAGCGCTGGGAAAGAACAACCTGAATAATATCGCCCGCGGCAATATAGTCCTTTGCTTTTTTCACCATCCCCTCATATTCAGCTTCGGTCATATTGGCAGCAAAAGACACTTCTTCCGCATCGGCGGCATCTTTTTCCTGATGGACACTCGCGGCCGCGATCAACGCAATCAATTCTTCAATCCTCCGGCAGGACTTATCATAGATATCTGACAGGGGGGCATCATCTTCCGTATAAGCACAGGCGACAACTTTAATCGTATGCCGAACATTGTCAAAAATCATCATGGAATCACTGATGACAAAGACGGCTTCGTTTATGCCCAGATCATCAGGCGCCACAGAGGGCAAATTTTCAAAATAACGAACCATTTCATGGCCGAGGTAACCCACGGCTCCTCCGTAAAAACGCGGCAGACCGGGTATAGCGACAGGTTTATAGCGGTGTAGTATTTCACGCAGAATTTGCATGGGGTTGCCGTTGTGCTGCCGTGTGGATACTTTGTCGTTTTCCTCCACGATAACTTTCGCGCCGCAAACTTTAAAAACGACACCGGCATCAGCACCTAAAAATGAATACCGCCCCCATTTTTCACCCCCTTCTACGCTTTCCAGCAGATAGACATGATCTTTTTTATACATTTTCAGCAGAACGGATACCGGAGTTTCCACATCAGCGAGAATTTCCCGATAAATCGGGATCAGATTTCCCTGCTGAGCTAATTTTTCAAATTCATTGAAATTTGGTGCGTACATTAGTGTTTCTCCTTCTTAAACGAAAAAGGCCGTGAGTTTTATTCACGGCCTTGCAGAATGCAGAAAATAAAAAAAGCCGTGAAGAACTGAGAGGCTCTCCACGGCTTTGAGTTTTATTGAAAAAAAATCAGCGGCAGACAGACCCCTCTTGATGGTTCCACCACCACCAACCATTAAGCAGTAATGTTGTAATTCTTTTTTGCATAACCACACCCATAATAAGTTGGCCGCTGTATAGCAACATTTACAGTCTCTGTCAACATTTTTCCGGACAAGAAAACACATTGACAGATTTAATTGTTTTTACGTATACATATGCCTGAAAAATCAATTTCTCGGCAAAGGTGGCAACCGAGAAAATGCACTTTTTCCAAGCCGGAAAAAGTGCACCGTAAGTTTCTTGCCTGCTTGTTCCAGACAAGAAAGACCGTAATAATAGAACGTTATAAAAAACATAGTAGTTAAAAATCTGATAAGGAGGGCAATTAAAATGGTTAAAAATCGCATATGTGAATTAGTGGGAATTCGTTATCCCATCATTCAGGCGCCGATGAACTGGGTAACAGGCGCCGACTTGGCCGCGGCGGTGTCGAACGCGGGTGGATTAGGTACGCTGGGCCCCAATGCCGGAGCAGACACAATTACAGCTGATGTACAGCTTACCGGAGAAAGATTAAGGGAACAGATCAAAAAAGTTCGGAGTCAGACACAAAAGCCTTTTGCGGTGAATATTCCGATCGGCGTCGGCGACGGGCTCAAATACTCCAAGAAATGCGTGGAAGTCGTAATCGAAGAGGCGGTGCCGGTTATAATTACGTCGGTTGGCGGACCGAACGTCTATACGAAAGTTCTGCATGATGCGGGAATCAAGGTTTTTCATGCCATCTCCACTGCGAAACACGCGAAAAAAGCTGAAGAGACAGGAGTTGACGCCGTTATCTGCGAAGGTTTCGAAGCCGGCGGGCACAAGGGTTTTACAGAATTGACAACGATGGTCTTGACTCCGATGGTGGCTGACGCCGTCAAGATTCCGGTAATTGCAGGCGGGGGTATCGGAGATGCCCGCGGAGTTGTGGCCGCCTTGGCGCTGGGGGCGGATGCCGTTTATATCGGCACGCGCTTCATGGTCACCAGGGAATCGGAAAGCCATCAGCAGGTCAAGGAAGCCGTTGTCCGGGCCGCAGACGTTTGCACCGTTTCGGTGCCGAAAGAATACATGCTGGCGCGCGACCTGCAAAATACCTTTACCAAAACTTATCTGGAGATGAGGAATGCCGGTGCCTCCAAGGCGGATCTGGAGGCATATCTGGAAAAGCATTCCCAGTATCCCGGCCAGCATTTGGGCGATGCTGAAAACGGTGAAATATGCTGCGGCCAGGTAGCCGGCCTGATCAATAAAATTACTCCCGCCGCGGAGGTAATCGAAAGCATTATCAAAAATATTTCTGCGGTCATGGAGAATGTGCAGCGAAAACTGCCAAATTAAAATTTATAATTAGGGATATGCAGATTGCTTCTGCATATCCCTAATTATTTACTAATGGAATAAAGATAATGCCTTTCAATGTCATAAACAAAAAAAATTTCGAACCATAGAGCCGTTGTATATACTATTTTTGCCGACACGGCCCTTTCTATGTAAGATTTACAGATTGAAATAAGTCATCCAGTTAAATATTTTATGCCCCTTATCGATTCGATATTCGTCTTTCTTAAGAGCATCCGGATACAGGATATTCTGGACATGGCCATCATCTCCGTGATGATTTTTGCCTTGCTCACCTGGTTTAAAACCCGGGCATCGCGTTTTGTCCTGATCGGCATCATATTGCTTACCGGCATCTATCTGGCGGCCCGTTTTTTCCAGCTTTATCTGACCACGATCGTCCTGCAGGGTTTCTTCGGCATTTTGATTTTCGTCCTAGTTGTTATTTTTCAGGAAGATCTGCGCGGATTTTTTGAAAAGTTGGCGATGCTGGGAAATATTCGCAAAAAAATCCAACCTGTATCGGCACGGAAAGAAACAGCAGAAATAATCGCCCAGACGGCAGCACATCTGGCCAAAAAGCACATCGGCGCCTTGATCGTCCTTTCCGGAGATGATCCTCTTGGCCGCCATATCAACGAAGGAACCGAATTGGATGGCAAGGTAAGCGGACCGCTTTTGGAAAGTATTTTTGACCCCCATTCCCTTGGTCACGACGGAGCTGCAATTATCAACGGCGATCGTTTAATTATGTTCGGCTGCCATTTGCCTCTCTCCGTCAACACGGCAAAATACACTCATATCGGATTGCGCCACACGGCGGCGCTGGGACTTGCTGAACGCTCCGATGCATTATGTATAGTTGTTTCCGAAGAAAGGGGCACAATATCTCTGGCTCAATCCGGGGAATTGACGGAAGTTAAAAATGCCGCCGCATTGCATGAAGCTCTCGAGCAATTTTATATCCGCCGTGTACCACCCGAAAAATCATCACCGGCAATAAAATGGCTGAAAGAAAATACGCGGGAAAAAGTAATCGCGTTGGCCCTGGCCTGCATTTTATGGGTTATTTTTGGTTATCAGCGAGAGCTGGTACGGCGTGATTTTATTATTCCCATTGAATATAAAAAAGTTCCCTTTCATTGGAAAATTGACGAACCACAGGTAACGGAAGCAAAAGTTGTCCTCCATGGACCGGCCCAGGCCTTCCAGCTGCTTAATGAGCGCTCATTAAAATTATCACTTGATCTGTCGGCTATTGCCGAAAAAAAATTGGATTTAATTTTACGTAAAGATATGATCAACGTACCATCAAATTTATCCATTGCTGAAATTACACCGGGAAAAATTCGGGTGTATGCCTCCAAACTTGTTTCCTCTACACTGCCTATACACGTTGCCAAGCGCAATTCTTTGCCGCGCAATATCTCTCTGCAACAAATTGATGTCACTCCGGCGGCCGTCAGGGTTTTGATCGATCCCCATTTAAAGCCGCAGGAAATTAAGTTGGAAACAGAACCGATCGACCTGCAAAAAATTACGGCGACAACTATCATCAATACGAAACTTGTTGCGCCCATCGGTGTCTCTTTCTTGGAAGGTAAAGCCCCATCCTGCCGCTTAGTCGTAAAGGTAAAGAAAAAAAAATATACCCATTGAGGAAATTATGCGTTCCCGCCTGCAGAAAAGATCAAAAAAAACCGGCCTTTCGCCCGGCAGCCTGATTCATATCGGTCAGACTTACACCGAGAAAGCAAGAATTAATTTCATTTATTACAATGAAGCTGATTTTGAGGCAAAGGAAGTCAGCTTCTTATCCGACTTGCCGCTTGCCGAAGACCGGCCCGGCATAATTTGGGTTAATATCGACGGATTACAGGATACCAAACTGCTGGAAGACATCGGCAATCACTTCCGGCTGCATCCCCTTGTGCTGGAGGATGTGCTCAACACCGATCAACGCCCTAAAATGGAAGATTACGGCGACTATCTCTATATAGTTTTGCGCAATTTTAATATTCAGAGCATCGGCGATTTAAGTTCGGAACAGGTGAGCATTATTTTGGGCAAAAATTTCGTCCTGTCTTTCCGGGAAAAACAAAGCAACATATTTGCCGCCATTGAAGGCCGCTTGCGTAGCAGCAAAGGGCGCATCAGAAAAGCAGGCGCCGATTATCTCACTCATGCCATTATTGATAATATTGTCGACAACTATTTTATTGTTCTGGAAAACATCGAAGAGAAAATTGAATCTCTGGAAGATATCTTAGTGAAAAGACCTCCCTCCTCCACTATTTCGTCTATTCACAATCTCAAAAGGGAATTAATATTGCTGCGTAAATCTTTGTGGCCGCTGCGGGAAGCCGTAAGCGCCTTGGGAAGATCCGATACTCCATTAATTAGTAAAACCACCAGCGTTTATTTTAAGGATATTTTCGATCACGTCATTGGAATAATTGATTCCATAGAAACTTTTCGGGAAATGCTCTCCGGCCTGCTGGACATCTATCTTTCTTTCGTAAGCAATAAACTAAATGAAATCATGAAAGTGCTGGCTATAATTGCCACCATATTTATGCCGCTGACTTTCCTGGCCGGCATCTACGGCATGAACTTCAAATTTATGCCGGAACTTAATTGGCACGGGGGTTATTTCGCCGTTTTAGGAATTATGCTTCTCATCGCTGTGCTGATGATCTGCTATTTTAAAAAGAAGCGCTGGTTTTAAATCAAGTAAACGGTTGCATTAGCATAGAAAATATGCTCAATTCCAAATTGAATGACCGCGCACCGTCGCGTTGACAAACAGATTTAGGGCATTAACTTTAATGAATTAAATGCAAGCTTTGAGTGTAAATTAAAATTAGGAGGCATTATATGGGCGTTTTTGAAGCAAGCGATATTGTTCAGATAGCTGTCAGAATTGAAGAAAACGGGGTAAATTTCTATAAATTTGCCGAGCAAATCGCCAAACAGGAAGAAGCAAAAAAAATATTTGCGCAATTGGCCGCAGCTGAAGTGCAACATAAAAAGACGTTTGAAGGAATCTTCGCCAAGATGGATAAAACCAATCCCCCGGAAAGCTATGAAGGAGAGTACGGCGCCTATTTACGTGATTATGTGGACAACAACATTATCTTTACAAAAGAAGTCATGGATAAAGAGTTGGCTAAAATCAAGGATACGGTTTCGGCTCTTGATTTTGCCATCAAACGGGAAATGGATTCCATTCTCTACTACCACGAAATCAAAAGGTTTGTTCCAACGGCGCAGCATGCGACTTTGGATCAGATTATTGAAGAAGAACGAAAACATGTTTCCATGCTCTCCGCCATAAAACAAAAATTTTGTTCATAATTTTCCTTCTACCGGCAATTGTTGAGCTCTTTTAGAGGAAAGAGCCAGTATTAGTTTAGCTGCCGGTTTATCTTCCTCTGGCGTCGTCTGCCCGTACCGAGACGGGCGGCGCCAAAGGAGAAGTCTTGCCTATGGGCTATAGCCTTTTTCTTAACGCAACAAGGCAGCCCTTCCGAAATAAACGGGCAGCCATTTAATTTTTGAAACCGTACTTTTTCAATTTATAGCGCAGCATTCGCTCCGACATACCGAGAATCTCGGCAGCCTGAGTCTGGTTTAAATCAGTTTTACTCATTGCTTCCTCAATTAGCTGTTTTTCCAGGTTTTCCAAAGATTCCCGCAGAGTACCGTTTAATTTTTGAGCTTGGCCGGACATTCGAGGAGAGGGAGAGAAAGGTAAATCATCAGATGTGATATAATCATCACGTGCTATTACCACGGCGCGTTCCAGAATATTGATCAGTTCCCGCACGTTGCCCGGATAATCATATTTCAAAAGCAGATCACGCGCTTCCGCCGTCAGTTTTTTAATATTCTGCCCGTTTTCCTGGGAGAAAACCTTCAGATAATGATCAATCAAAGTAGGTATATCTTCCTTTCTTTCCCGTAAAGGCGGAATCAGCATCGTCACAACTTTCAATCGATAAAAAAGATCCTCCCGAAACGTTTCTTCCTTTACCCGCTCTTCGAGATTTCGGTTTGTCGCACTGATAATCCGCACATCAACATGAAGATTGACATTGCTGCCCAAACGCTGAAACTCTTTCTCCTGCAAAAACCGGAGCAATTTAACCTGCACTGTGGGGCTTAATTCTCCGATTTCATCGAGAAAAAGTGTGCCTCCATCTGCTTCTTCAAAGCGGCCGATGCGCCGGGAAGTAGCTCCGGTAAAAGATCCTTTTTCATGGCCGAATAATTCACTCTCCAACAGATTTTCGTGCAATGCGCCGCAATTCACTACAATAATAGGTTTCTGGGCGCGTGGACTCATTTGATGGATTAATCTCGCCAGCAGCTCTTTCCCGGTACCGCTTTCCCCCTGAATTAAAACTGATGCCCGGCTAGCAGCAACACGGCTGGCCAGATTGATCAATTCCGTCATTCGCTGGCTTTTATAAATAATTCTGTCGGCGGTAACGCCCTTCTTGCCCAGCTCTTCCCGTAGCAGCTCATTTTCCCGAATAAGTTTCCTTCTCTCCACCACCCGTTCTACAAGCAACAGCAGCTCATCGAGTTCCACAGGCTTCGTTATGTAATCAATTGCCCCCACTTTAATAGCTTCCACCGCTGTTTCGATCGTGCCATAGGCCGTAATGATGACAACATCTATTTCGGGATTAATGCCCTTAATTTCTTTGAGAACCTGCAAACCATCCATGCCGGGCATTTTGTAATCGAGCAGGATTAAATCAAAATGGCTGTTTTGAATATTGCTAATTGCCGCTTCACCATGATCGGCTTCCGCGACCGTGTGACCTTCGGAGCGCAGAAAATCACGCAGCATTTCCCTCTGGGATTGGCCGTCTTCAACAACAAGAATGCTTAATTTGTCCATGGATTTTTTTATCCTCTATTTAATTAAGGCTTTTCGATGAGCCTTTGCCGGGGCAAGACAATTTCGAAAGTCGTTCCTTTTCCCGCGCGGCTGATTACCCTTATATCACCACCATGTCCACGGATAATTTCGCTGGCCAGAGGTATCCCCAAACCTACTCCTTTTTCTTTCGTTGTATATTCGGGACTGAAAATTTTCTCGATTTCCTCGGCGGTCATCCCGCAGCCGGTATCGGAAATACTCACAAGAAAACACTCTTTCCCTTCTTTATCCACGGTTATTGTTATTTTACCTTCCGTTGTAGTTGTAATGGATTCCATCGCGTTTTTAATCAAATTTAGAAAAGATTGCTGCAATTTATTAATATCCATGGGAATAATGGCAGGAGACTGTCGCCATTTTGCTTCAATAGAAATTCCACGCGCCGCCGCTTCCTCACGAATAAGATTGATAATCTTCTGTAAAACCTCGACCAGAGAAAAATCGCTGAGTTGCAGCCTGCGGCTTTTGGAAAAAGAAAGAAATTCTTCAATAATTCCGTTCAAACGCCGAATTTCATCCCGGATAACAGAAGATAAATTCTGGAATTCAGAGGCCTTATCGGGGTCAGTGGGAACAAAATCTCTTTTCAATCTCTGCGTGGCCATACTGATGGCATTGAGCGGATTACGAATTTCATGCGCCACGCCGGCGGCCAGTTGACCAAGCGAAGATAACCTTTCCGCCTTCTCCAGTCGCCGTTCCATTTCAATGATCCCGGCTAAATGCCTGTTTTGATCACGATAAAGAAGCCACATCGATAAGATGGCTATGAACACCACAAAAATCATAAAGACAAAGATATTTTGGCGGTTTTCCGCAATAATTTTATCCATGGAGCTGCGGTCCAGACCAATGCGCACCATACCTTCAATTTTTTTATCCGGCTCATAGGGGTGATCCAAGATAAAGGGAGCAGCCATATCAAGAATTTTACTGTCCTGCCCATCAACTTTTCTGCTGATAATTCTTTTTTTCGTTCTACTAAGATCCTGGAAGTTGGAATCTTGAGCGCTCAATCCCACAGGCATTTTTCCTATATTCCCCAACAGCTTTTCTTGATCATTAAAAATTTGCATATAAGCGATTCCGTGGCCTTCGCCCATCTTAGTGATTGCCCTTTCCACGGCTCCCTTGAGGCTCCAGTACAATCTACCCTTTTTGTCCAGACTAAAGACAACAACACCTTTTCCGTCCTTCAGCCTCGTCCCCAGATAGCCGATGTCTTTTTTAACACTGATTTTCTGCAGCAATTCTATGGTCGTGGCCTGGCGTCCATTGATGTACAATTCGTTTGGGGACAGCATATCGGTTTGCAATGGGTTGCTTTGATAGATTGCCTTGCCGCGCATATTGACAATGGCCACATACCAGAAATTGTTATCGGCGGCAAATTTCTTCAAATATTCATTGTTTATGGTTTTCTTTTTCCACTGCTCGTCGATTTCCTGCCCCAGCATGGTGATGGCATCATAAACAAGCTGGATGGAATAAACCGATTCGGCTTCCTTGGCCGATTTAATACGAGGCGGCAACTTTCCTTTGGCGGCAGCGATACTTTTGAGGTTATCCTGTGTTTGACGCAGTAAAACACTGATGGTGCTCAACGCCTGATCCTCCATAAAGCCGACCAGATTGGATTCACTTCTTCTTAAGTCCAGAAATCCCATAAACAGGATGAGCGCGATCAGAATGGCGGAAACAATGGCCACGGCCAAAGGCTGCAAAAATGTGCCGTTATTTTGGTAGTTTTTCCGGCTGGTGATTAATTTTTTCCGGGGGGAAGAAAACATTGATTTCCTCAACAGGTAATTTTGCTGGTCATATTAAGCGATTCATCGGAAAAGTCAACGGTTATTGCGCCCGCAACTCGACATTTTTGTCGAGCAGGCAATAAAAGTTTTTCTAGACAAATATCTGTATTAACTAACCTTTTCAAATTGGCGACAAAAACTTCCCGACATTTTTTGCCGCTGTAAAGCTGGCAGCTCAATCTTGTTTTCAAATTATTTGTAATTGATTACAGCTACTTAGACTATAGTATACTTTTGTGGCACAATATCTGCTTAACCAAAAGACAGGAAAACAAAATTGTCGACTAAACATAACGGGCATGATTGGCCGACAACAAAATAAACCAGGAAGGCTTCAGGCCTTCGCTCTTCAGTTTAAGGGAGGCTCCAACCAAGCCTCCCTCTCCTTTTTGTTCCACTTCTAAATCAAAGCGCTATCTTTGTTGGCATCGTCGTCGGCTTCCTCAACAGATGTAAAGATACGCATCCTTGCCGCCTCGATATCATCTTTTACTTAAAAGTGGAGAATACAGGGGAGCTTTTTGCGAAGTCGTATCTTTTGGTTGAAAAAATAAAGCAATTTACTTGCCGTTTTTAGTTGAATTCTTTTTTTGCTGCCAAAAATCCATTCTTTCTTTAATTGTTTTTTCATAGCCAGCTGTTTTAGGCTGATAAAATTTTTGCCCGTGCAGTTTGTCCGGAAGATATTCCTGCGGCACATAAGCTTCATCGTAATCATGGGCATATTTATAATCTTTGCCGTAATCCAGCTCCTTCATTAACTTTGTCGGAGCATTACGGATATGCAGCGGCACTGGCAAGTAGCCTGTTTTATTGATTATTTCTTTAACCCGACCATAGCCGGCATACAGCGAATTACTCTTGGGGGCCGTCGCCAGGTAAACAGCCGCCTGGGCCAGCGCCAGTTCTCCTTCCGGCAGGCCGATAAAATGAAAAGCCTGTTGGGCGGCCACAGCAATGGTCAGGGCCTGCGGATCCGCGTTGCCGATATCTTCGCAAGCAAAACGGATCATCCGTCGCGCGATATACAGCGGATCTTCGCCGGCTGCCAGCATGCGGCCCAACCAATACAGGGTGGCATCCGGATCGCTGCCGCGCATGCTTTTGTGTAAGGCGGAAATTAAATTGTAATGCTCCTCACCGTCTTTGTCATAGAGCAGCGATTTTTTCAGCAATGCCTCCTCGGCAATTTTTTTCGTGATTATTCTTTTTTCGACCGGTAAATTATGCACAAGCGAAGATGCTGCCTCCAAATTATTTAAAGCGCTGCGGGCATCGCCATCCGCCAAACTCACCAGATAGCGGATGACTGCAGAATCAATTTTAAGCTGAAGTTTTCCCAACCCTTTTTGTTCATTCTTTAAGGCGTTTTCTACAATAGTTATTAAATCCTCTTCGGAAAAAGGTTTTAAAAGCAAAACTCTTGTCCTCGATAACAGAGGAGCAATAACCTCAAAGGAGGGATTTTCGGTGGTAGCGCCGATTAAAGTAATCAAGCCGCTTTCCACGTGCGGCAAAAATGCATCCTGCTGCGCTTTATTGAACCGGTGAATTTCATCCACAAACAGAATCGTCTTTTTCTTTTTCCCTTTCCATAATTCTCCGGCCTCATCAATGACCGCCCGTATTTCCTTCACTCCGGAAAGCACTGCCGAAAAGCTGACAAAGTGAGATTTTGTCTCGTTGGCTAAAATGCGGGCTAAAGTTGTTTTTCCGGAACCCGGCGGTCCCCAGAAAATCATCGAAAATAATTTGTCTTCGGCGATGGAACGGCGTAAAAGACCGCTTTCGGCTAAAAGATGGGACTGGCCGATATACTCTGCCAGCGCTTTGGGCCGCATCTTTTCCGCCAGCGGCGCCGTTTCCTCAGCGTCAGTCGCTGTCCCCCTGCCGAACAAATCCAAAGTCTTCATTTTCTTATCTTCACGGCCTCAATCAGTTCAATAATACTCGCAACCTTGTCTTTAGGCTGCAGATTAATAAACTTATGCCAGACAGCCGGCGGCAATTCCTCCTGTAAGACGGCTTCTATATGCGGGATAGAAGACCAGCAGTGCATAATGCGCGCACAGGGTAAATCAAGGGATTCTTTGAGGCAATAGGAAAAGGTAATTTCATGCCCTAAACGGGGGCAGCGCGTTAATTTTTCTTTCAGTTTATGATCCATGGCTTGCAGCTTGACGAAAAAACAAAAAACCGTCAAGGATTTTATTATTGCAGATTAATTTGCAGAAACAATTAACCGGACAAAAATTTCAGCTGTTAGACATGAGATTGAACTAAGCAAAGCCAGAGAAAAGATGTTGTCAAGACAAAAACTGTCTGGTATTGGCTCCACATGCAAACGTCCTTTTTTCTGAACGATCTCGCCCTTATTGTCGTCGTCATTGTTTCCATCCTTGCCGCTATTTTCTTCCCCGATTTCGGTTCTTATTTTCAGACACTGCCTGTTTATTGTGTGATGATCAATTTTTTTCTGAGTTATCTTTCCATAGACCTGGAATCAGTCTGGAAGGCTCTGCGGCTACACAGCGTGCAGATTTTGGCTTTCACAGCCGTGAAGCTGGCTGTCCTGCCGCTGATCATTTATTTTCTTTTTTCCCTGATTGCTCCGGCTTATGCGCTGGCCGCCCTGCTGCTGACTGGTGTTTCCACGGGCGTGATCGCCCCGATGGTTTCCAATATGGTGCGGGGAAACAGCTCACTTGTTCTGGTTGTGGTTGTCGCAACATCAGCGCTGGCTCCTTTTACGCTGCCGGCAATTATCAAGATTGCCGCCGCCCGAGAAACAGCTATTTCCCTGACCGCGATGATACGGATGCTGGCCATGGTGCTCTTCATTCCCATCATTGTTGTGGAAATCATGCGCGTTCTGATGCCGAAACTCATTGCACCGATCATGAAAATTCAGTTTCCCCTCTCTCTGCTTATGTTCGCACTGATCAACCTGGGAGTATTCTATCGCTATGCATCTTTTTTTCGCCAGGAGCCGATCCTGATTATCAGGGCACTGCTTGTGGTCTTCGTGTTGGCGGCAATTTATGGCGTGGTGGGAATATTTTTCTTCCGCAAAAGCTCAGTCGAAAATCAGCTGGCCGGAGCAGTCATGCTGGGCAATGTTAATAATGTACTCGTAATTGTTTTTTCATCGGAATTTTTCGGGCCGGTGGAGCCGATGGTTGCCGCCATGTATATGATCCCTTTCTTTGTCAACGTGATTCCTCTGCGCTACTATCGCCAACGAAAAATAAAGGCGGCATCATCTAAAGTGCTGTGAACGAAGAACATTAATGCCTTTTTTTATTGAAAAAGTATAGCCGGTTCAGTATGGTAGAAAAACCGTTTCGGGAAAATCATCGCTGATTTATCGGTTTTTTTGTTATCTGTTCGGGTATTAATGGCCGAAACAAAATGCAACCTCAAAATGGGTGTGATTTTGCGAAAATACCTTGTTTTCATGATTCTGCTGCCGGCTCTTCTGGTCGGCGCGATACTTGCCGGTTGCTCTTCCGGCTGCAAATTGCCGCGCCTGGCCCCGGATGCGGTTATTTTAGCCTTTGGCGACAGTCTGACTTTTGGGACCGGCGCCAACCCGGAAGAAAGCTATCCGGCGGTGCTGGAAAAAATGATCGGCAGGCGGGTGGTGAACGCCGGGATACCAGGGGAAGTATCCGGAGAAGGATTATTGCGTCTGCCCGCCTTGCTGGAGCAGGAAAAGCCGGCGCTTTTGCTGCTCTGCCACGGCGGCAATGACCTGCTCAGAAGGTTGGATAGGCAGCAGTCTGTCCGTCATCTGCAGGAGATGATCAAGCTTGCCCGGCGCAATGGTGTGGCAGTGGTGCTGATTGCCGTGCCGGCCCCGGGCATTATTGTATCTCCTTCACCTATCTATCTGGAAATCGCCAAAGAGTTGTCTGTTCCCCTCGAAGAGAAAACATTGTCCGCTGTCCTGTCAGACAGCTCCCTGAAAGCCGACTATATCCATCCGAATGCTGCCGGCTATCGGCACCTGGCTGAAGCTCTGATGGCTCTCTTGAAAAAGAACTGCGCGCTGGATTAGAAAATTCTCCTGCCCTTTTTATTTTCAGTATCGGATTTTTTCCGTTTATAGATTTATGGCTATACCTTCCTCACCAGTTTGGGGGTAATGAGCAGTAAACTTATGTTTGCTTTTTGCACTGGACTTGGCCCATTCCGCATTTTGTTGGGAACGATAATTGAACCACAGTTGGGGCGAACGCCTCGAACATACCAGTATCGTTTCCATGGCCTCTTTGTCGGGATGCTCGTGAATAGAACCGTCGGTACTGATTAAAAAATGCTGGGCATCGATCAGATTCATCAGCTCTGCCGATATATTGTGTCTACTGCCGTGATGCGAAATTTTGACCGCATCGACTTTCAGCCGCCTCTGTCCCTTGGGAACTAGTTTTTTAATTGCTGCACAAAGGACATCCGTGTGGGCATCGGCTAAAAAAAGGCAGCTCTTCTTCCCAAACTGAGCGAGGAAAGCAATGCTGGTGCCATTGGCTGCCGACTGGTCGGTTTTAAGCTGCTTTGTCAATTTCCTGGAGATGTCGTCCGTTCCCCCCAAAACGCCTTTCACCACTTTGTATTTTTTCATTTCCACAAGTTGCTCCCAGGCTTTTTCCAGATCACCGGGCTTTAATCGGTGTTTCTCGACATCTTTGGTCCATTTTGCGGCCATCTCCTTCAATTTCTCCGGCTGCGGTGAAAGCAGGGTAAGTTTCATTCCATCTTTAAGCTTTTTCACCGGCGGCTGGGCGCCCGCTTCGACAACAACTGCTTTTTTGTCAAATGCCCTGTTCCAATCGCCGCCAGCACGCTTAGCAAGCAGGGCGCTAAGAAAATCACCCTCCCGGCCGCCGAGTATTTCCGATTCCTGCAGATGTTGCCAGCCGTTAAACCAGATGTCTTTCGGCCTGATCGGCCAGTCATTTCGTTTGGCGGCCAAAAGGCGGATAATGCCTTCGATATGGTCAGTGTCCACATGGGAAATGACGACAAGTTCCACGCCTTTGTCGTCCGCCGGCAGTTTGCTGACCTTTTTTTCGAGAGTGGCATAGGCTGCTATCGGCCCGCCGTCGATCAGGATGCGCCGCACGTTTTCTTTTGTCCCATATTCGATCCAGAGCGCATCGCCCTGCTTGGCCGGCAGCATTTCTATCCTGAACATTTTTTGCGCCATCGGCCCTCCAGTCAGCGCAGCTTCCAGTCCGCATCGCCAAAAGCAACGACACAGAGCGCCATGAGTGGCCCTTCGAGCAGCGCCTTTTGCTTGATGCCCCGGATGATTTCGCCTAGGCGTTCCTGCCGGTTTGTTCCTTGTTTCAATCCTTTAATAAGCTGTTCGGCAACAGCTGTGGCATGACTGCCGAAAACCTTAGCGATCGTGCTGATTACCAGCGACGCCCCCTGCCAGCGAAACCAGCTTACCGCCTCTCCATAATCGAGCGCGGTACCGGCCGTATCGCAGCCGAGCAGCGCAACAAGTGGATAGGTGCTATCGCCTCGGGCATGGACATGGTCAGGGGTGATCTGGCCGGTCATGAGAGTTTTTTCGTTTATCTCCAGCGTGGCCTGGGCTCCGTTGCCGGCGGTATGCGGCAAGGCCAGAAGAATGTGCGGCTTGTATCTTTTAATCAGGTTCACCCATTCATTCCAGTCTTTTGCTTCCTTTGGCTTAGCGCCCAGTTCTTCCTCGCAGGCCAGCAGGATGGGTTGAAGCATTTCCTTCTTCACGTTTTTACTGGCGGCGACAACCGCCGTTCCGGCAAGATGCAGAAGTCCGCGGGCCGTCGTCGGTTCTGATTGCAGGAAGAAAGGCTGCCCCGGCTTTGCCAAAAGCGGCGTGGCCATATGACGCTCTATTACCTTGCTTATGCCCCAAAATCCCAGCGGGCAGACATAATCGGGAGTGTGATATCGGCATTCATTCTTACCCATGTTTGCCTGCTGACATTTTGTTTCGATCAGTCTGGAGGCTTTTTTTTGCCGTTCACTCGGGGTTTTTTCCTGGAAAACGGCTGCCATACTGGGACAAAGACGGGCATCGTCATTGGGAGCGACTACATTATAAATGAATTCCAGCGGCAACATGTCTTCCGTATTTGTGCTGACGATCTGGATGTATTCCGCGCTTTCCAATGCGGTCGAATTGCCGGGCTGCCTGATCTGCCCCAGGACGATCTTGCCGAATAGCTGGCGTCCGATTTGGGCCAGTTTGACCAGCAGCCCGATGTTTTGCGCGGAGTCCAGCCCGCCGGCATAATCTTTTATGGATTCGGCAACCTTGGTCAGTTCGAAATTGATATCTTGAGCTATGCTCTGACAGGCGGAAATATCGGCCAGCCAGGCGTAATCGGCCGACAGGGCAGTGAGGATCGGGCGCTCGCCGGCCGGCCGGGGCTCAATGAGGGCGAGATCGAACTGCCGTCTGTCATCCAAATCACCAAGCTCAGAGCGCACCGGCATTAGCTCCGCGAAAGATATTTTCATCTGGGGCTTTATCTCTCTCTCCTGGCTGACAACGGCACCTTTCAACAATGCGGTTTGCAGCACCCGGCCCCGATGCAGTACGGTCATGCGCCCCTCAAAATTCGGATGATCTTGCGGCTGAAACCGGAACTCACATTCTGTACTCGGGCCGGAGTGGGGAAGATTGATTGTCCTGCGCAGCGCCTCTTTCAAATGATGCGGCTCCGTCAAAACCACAGAAAGGCGCCACTGCTTCTGGTCTTGCGGAAGTTTCCC
>ENA-ORXD01001255-ORXD01001255.1-sediment-metagenome-genome-assembly--contig:-NODE-1255-length-22406-cov-19.053876_pt1 | contig 22406 bp, 20 predicted proteins | sample MGYA00237862_ERZ511471 | MGnify/ENA metagenome assembly ERZ511471
GCTGGCGCGAGCTGGAGGTGCCGCCCATGACCATGCTCACCATCCGCCACGAGGATGTGCGGGCCATCGAAAACAGCGAATTCCGCTTCATCCCCCAGGAGCGCAAAGGGACGAGCTGATTGATGATCTCGGATTGCGGACTGCGGATTACTTGCGGGAGCGGGCGGTTTTTATGGAGGCGACGACCATGGAAAGGATTTCATTTGCTTCGTTTTTCAGATCGGTCAAGCGCTTCTCGTTCATTAAACCGGCATCGGCGATCAACTCCATCCAGTAGATGGATTCATCGCATTCTTCCTCGACGATGGCCATTTTAGCGATGAAGTCGGCGGGGGACTTGGCGCGACAGGAGGCGCGATAGTTCGCGCCAACCGAAGTACCACAGCGGAGCAATTGGTTTCCGATCACTTTCGCGGTCTGGTTCTTCGGCAACGCTTCCACCAACCGGATCACCCTGATCGCGAAAGTCTTGGTTCTGTTTTTGAACTCATCAGCATCCATGGAGGTAACATATGACATTTTCAATCAATCCTCAATCCGAAATCCCCAATCAGCAATTGTTGCGGCTCTTCGTCTACGGTACCCTGAAACGGGGCTACTGGAACCATCAACGCTTCTGCGCCCAGGCCCGCAGCATCGAACCAGCCGTGGTCTGGGGCAGGCTCTATCATCTCCACGCCGGGTTCCCGGCCCTTGAGGTGCCGGAAGGGCTGATCCTGGCCCGGGGCACCGCCGACCCATTGGCCGACGCCCGCAGACAACAGAAGATCGACACGCCACGCTTCGGCCGACCGACCGGCGACTGGGATCTGATCCATGGGGAAGTGGTGACCTTCACCGACCCGCAACGCGACCTACCGCCCATCGACCGGCTGGAAGGATTTCGGCCCGGCGGACACAGCATGTACCAGCGGGTGATGGTGGCGGTGCTGTGTGGACGCAACTCGATTCCAGCCTGGACCTATTGGATACCGCGTGTTGAAAACGGCACCCGGCTTGATTCCGGCGTCTGGGATTCGAGGCTTTAAAATTAACATGATTTTTCAGAATGGTTAATGCGCCTTCACCCATTTCCAAATGAAACGATTTTGCGCTTTCCCGTTCATGCTCTCTTCATGATGGCGTTTTATAGTGGTGTCAACCGACAGGGCAAGGCGTTGGTCGTCTGGCCGATGTTACTGCCGAAACAACCTGATAATAGGAGGTATTATCATGAAGAAGAAATGGATTGCTGTTGTGGGAAGTGGGGCCTTGGTCGTCGGGCTTGCCGTTGCGGGAGCAAGTTTTGCCGATACGGACGATACCGAAGTCAAGAATGGCACCATCCGGATCGAAAAACAGACCGAAGCCGAATTCCCTTCGATGGCCAAGATTTCGATTGACCAAGCCGTTGAGCGAGCCTTGGCCTCGGTCCAGGGCCAAGTCCTGAAAACGGAGCTTGAGGACGAAAACGGTTTTCTGGTCTACGACGTCGAAGTGGTTTCGGCCAGCAAGGCCATCATGGAGGTGAAGGTGGATGCCGGCTCGGGAAAGGTGCTGGCCATGGAAAAGGATAAAGCGGACGACGAGGATTAATCTAATCAGTGCGCCCTGAACACCCGTCTGTCAAATTGGTGTTCAGGGCGCGCTGTTATCAACGGCGGCAATGCCGTGTCAAATTTTCAACGCGAGGCTTATGCCATGATTAATATCGAGAACCTTCGGTTACCTATCGAAGGAAAGGAAATCCTCAAGGGCATTGATCTTCATCTGCGTCCCGGTGACACGTATGGTCTGCTGGGGCCGAATGGTGCCGGCAAATCCACCACTATTTTTGCCCTTTTGGGCCTCCGTGCTTTCGGAAGTGGACGTATCAGCGTTCTGGGCGGTAACCCAGCGGACGACGCTGTTTTCATCCGCCGTTCGGTGGGGGTGATGCCGGAAAAAGCGGGGTTTTACGACTGGATGATCGCTCCCGATTATCTCAAATGGTACGGAGGGTTGTATGATTTTGCGCCCACAAAGCAGGATGTGGCAAAAATGCTGGAAAAAGTGGGACTTGGTGCAGAGGCGCACCGTCCTATCGGGACCTATTCCAGAGGAATGAAGCAGCGTTTGGCCGTGGCCCGGGCTTTAATATCTCGCCCCAAACTGTTGATATTGGATGAACCCACCAACGGACTCGATCCCAAGGGCAGGCGCGAGATTCACGACCTGTTGGTGGAATTCGCCTCCGACGGAAAGGCTGGAGTGCTGTTGTGTACCCACCTGTTGGACGATGTGGACCGTTTGTGCAACCGGATCGGGATCATCGACAACGGCCGCACCCGGCTCGAAGGCTCCCTTGGTGATCTGCTGGCGGAACAGGGGGGCGGTCAACGATACCGCCTGCGCCTGGAATCCGCGCCGGACACCACAAACCTTCCGGCCGGGGTCGCCATAGCGGGACGTGAAGGCGGCTGGTGGTACGTTCAAGTCCAGGCCGCGCCATCCGGAGGACCGTCCACTCTTTGGCATGAATTGTGGCGGCGCGACTGGAAAATTTTGGAAATTCGTTCCGAGGCGTCGAGTCTGGAGGAGCTTTACATGAGTCATACCGGCCAGGACAGGCCTCATGCTCAGGAGGCAGTATTATGAATACGATCTGGATCATTGCTCGCAAGGAAAGCGCGCAGATGCTGCGCAGTCAACGGGGCATGCTTTGGCTGCTGGCCTTCAGCGGCTTGCTGTCAGCGTTCAGCCTGCTCCTGGTGAGTACCACCGAACTGAGTCTGCTCGACAACGCCCAGGTGGTCTACATGATGGCCGGGACGGTCCTGGCCGCCGGAGCGCTTCTTGCCGTTATTCTGGGAAGCGACACCTATGCCGGTGAAAAAGAGCGGGCCACCCTGGTGCCCCTGCTGTGCGCGCCCGTCGCTCCTGACGCCTTGCTGGCTGGCAAGGCCGTCGGTATGCTGGCCGCCTGGGGAGTCATGTTTGCGGTGGCGACACCTTACCTGTGGGCGGTGGGCGCGAGCGGCCAAAACCTTGGCGCGGCCCTGTTCTATCTGGCCCTTTTTGGCACCCCGGTAGTGCTCGGGTTCGGGTATCTTGCAATGGCGTTGTCTGCCCGTACGGGGAGCTTTTTTGGCATCCCTGCTCAGTACGGTCACATTGCTGATGCTGGCCGCAAGTCCGCTGGTCATCGGACCCGGTCTGCGCGGCACTGCCGTCGGACGCATCTTGGACGCGATCAACCCGTTTGCCGGAGCGCTCAACACCTTCGATAGTGTCATTATCGATAGCGATCCGTTTTCGGCTCAGACGTCAAGACTGATCCTTGTGACGGTATGGCTGGTACTTTGCCTGCTTGCGGCCCGCCGCAGTGCCGCCCATCCCAATTTTCAATAAGGGGAACCATCATGAAAATATGGAAAACTCTGTTTCCGGTTATTCTCTCAGCGTTCCTGTTAGTGTCCGTTTCAGCGGCGGCTCAGGCCCCTGTGGCCCTCGACCTTCAGCCCGGTGGAAAAAATCCGACGTCGCCTGTCATGGGAGACCACCTGCAATTCTGGAGCACCATCACCAACACGGGGGGGACCCCCATTGAAGGTCTGGTGGCGTGGATCAGCCTGGTGGAAATCGATCCAGGCAATGAACAGCCGGTTGACCTGGAAGACTGGAGCGCGCACAAGGCCGTCACCGGAGCGAGCCTGAAACCCGGAGAGACCCTGCGGACCGATTGGCCCATGCGGCTGATCAAGGGCGGCGATTATCGGGTGGTGGTCAGCGTTACCGACCGTGGCGGCCGACAAGTATACACCAGCCCGACCATTCAGTTCCATGTCAGGCAAAAGCCGGTGCTTCAGGCAGGAAGGGTGTTGCCGGTGGCGGCGGCGATACCCTTGCTGTTCATCGGTCTGATGATCTTCAATAATACAAGGCGGCGTCATGGGAACGGGAGGCTTTGACATGTTTCACCAGGCTATCGTTTGGCTGGCCGATACCGTTGGCCAATGGGGATATCCGGGAATCGTGATGCTCATGGCCTTGGAGTCTTCGTTTTTTCCGTTTCCCAGCGAGGTAGTCATCCCACCGGCCGCCTACCTTGCGGCGGGTGGAGAAATGAACATTGGAATGGTCATCCTCTGCGGCACCTTGGGTAGCCTGTTAGGGGCCGTCTTCAACTATTGGATCGCCCTGAAGTTCGGAAGACCGTTTTTTATGAAATATGGTCGGTATCTGCTGGTCAGCCCCAAGTCCCTGGAAAATGCAGACCGCTTTTTTGAACGTCATGGGCATATCAGCACCTTTGTCGGCCGGTTGCTTCCGGGCATCCGCCAGTATATTTCACTTCCGGCGGGGCTGGCCCGCATGAATATGTTCATTTTTTGCGTGGCCACGGCGTTGGGCGCGGGAATATGGGTGTTGGTGCTGGCGGGCATGGGCTATTTTTTCGGACGCAATGAGCAGATGGTATTGGAAAACCTTCACTGGGTCACCCTGTTTCTGGTGATCGCATGTGGTGTCACTGTGTTTCTTTACTTGCGTAAAAGTCAGAGCCATTCAAGGCGGGAGCAGAAGCTTTCAGAGTAAAACCGCTCCTGAAGTTTACCAAAAAGTAAACTTGGGCGAATGTCCAGGTAAGCTTCGACCTTCTATATTAGCAGCGTCGTATGTTTTTTATTTGGAGATGAAATGAATTTTCAAGACATGGAGAAATAGCGCCCATGGGGAAAAGATTGCATGCAGCCGTCATCGTGGCTTTGACATTGCTGGTGTGTTCCTTTTCAGCTCTCGGCTCTGAAGGAACGCCTGGGGAAAATCCGGCGGTTGCTGTTGAACAGAAAATAATGACCACCCCCCAGGCCGTGGTTTTGGGCGTGGTCGAAGGACTCACGGAATATTTGCCGGTCAGCTCTACGGGCCATCTGCTGCTGGCGGAAAAGATCATGGGTATCGGCGAAGATCCTCGTCAATCTCCAGCGCAGCGGGAACAAACCAAGGAAGCCGTTGACGCTTACACCATCTGTATTCAGGCTGGAGCCATCCTGGCCGTGCTTTGGCTCTATTCCGGGCGGATCAAACAGATCTTGCGGGGGATGATGGGAAAGGATTCCACCGGCCGCCGACTGTTGTTCAACGTGGTGGCCGGGTTTCTGCCCGCTGCGGTTTTAGGCTTGCTGTTCAATAGGGTGATCAAATCATACCTCTTCGGACCGTGGCCTGTTGTCGCCGCATGGCTGCTCGGCGGTCTCGCCATATTGGCCGTGAGTTGGCGCAACCGAGCAAGGGATCAGGGAGCACGAACCGGCAGCTTGCTGGACGACATGACTTGGCGAATGGCATTGATCATCGGTTTTGCCCAATGCATCGCCATGTGGCCTGGTGTCAGTCGTAGCCTGGTCACCATTGTGGGCGGTTTGCTGGTGGGGCTGACAATGGAGGCGGCCGTCGAATACAGTTTTTTGTTGGGGGTCGTGACGCTTGGCGCGGCCACGGCATACGACACGCTGAAGCATGGCCAGTTGATGCTGCAGACATTCGATCATTTTTCGCTGATCGTCGGCGTGGTGGTGGCCTTCATCGCCGCAGCCATCTCCGTGAAATGGATGGTGAGTTACCTGTCCCGGCACGGATTGGAAATCTTTGGCTACTATCGTGTGGCCATTGCCGTGGCGACGACGGTGTTCCTGCTGACGACGAAGATGAAATGGATATGAAAAACACGCCATTCAAGCGTATCCCCGTCAGCATTTGGGCTCTCGGCCTGGTGAGCATGTTCATGGACATCTCGTCCGAGATGATCCACAGCCTGCTTCCCCTTTTTCTGGTCGGCACCTTGGGAGCAAGCACGTTCGCCGTCGGCCTGATCGAAGGAGTGGCCGAGTCCACAGCTCTCATCGTCAAAGTATTTTCCGGGACCCTCAGCGACTATCTGGGTAAACGCAAGGTACTGGTTGTTTTCGGCTACTCCTTGGGAGCGCTGACCAAGCCGTTGTTTGCCATCGCGCCATCCGCCGCCATCGTTTTCACCGCCCGCCTGCTGGATCGCGTGGGAAAAGGGGTGCGGGGCGCTCCCCGCGATGCGCTGGTGGCTGACCTGGCTCCACCCGAGATGCGCGGCGCGGCATTCGGCCTGCGTCAATCCCTCGATACGGTCGGGGCGCTCTTCGGCCCGCTGCTGGCGGTTGGCTTGATGCTGCTTTGGGCCAACAACTTCCGAGCCGTGTTTTGGGTCGCTGTCATCCCGGGTATGATCGCTGTCGCTCTGCTCCTGTTCGGCGTGCGCGAGCCGGAACGGCACGTTGGTGAAGAACGCACCAATCCGATTCGCCGCGACAATCTCAGGCGACTGAGCGGGGCTTACTGGTGGGTCGTCGGTATTGGCGCGGTCTTCGCCTTGGCGCGGTTCAGTGAAGCATTCCTTGTGCTCCGCGCCCAGCAAGGAGGTATTCCGGTCGCCTACGTCCCCCTGGTAATGGTCGGCATGAACCTCGTCTATTCAGGATCAGCCTATCCTTTCGGCAGGCTCTCGGATCGAACGAACCACGGCACGTTGCTGTCGCTGGGCCTGATCGTTCTGATCGCGGCCGACCTGGTATTGGCCGCAAACGACCATTGGCTTACCGTCGCCGTCGGGGTGTCTTTGTGGGGGCTTCACATGGGGATGACCCAGGGATTGCTGGCGACCATGGTTGCCGACGCAGCGCCTGTGGATCTGCGCGGAACCGCCTATGGCTTTTTCAATCTGGTCAGCGGCATCGCCATGTTGATGGCCAGCGCCGCAGCGGGGCTGTTGTGGGATCGCTTCGGCGCATCCTTTACCTTCTATGCGGGGGCGATCTTCGCCGCACTGGCGTTGATGGGTATTGTCCTCAAGGCGTGGCGGCAGCGACCATTTTGCGAGGTGCCCCGATGACAACGTATCTGAATACGTTGCTGACCTTTATCAGCCATCATCCCGAGTTGGCATATGGCCTGATATTCCTGATTTCACTATCGGAATCCCTGGCATTGGTGGGGCTTCTGGTGCCGGGTACGGTGATCATGTTTGGTGTCGGAGCGGTTGTGGCCACAGGCAGCTTGAACCTGTTTCCCGTTCTTCTGATGGCCATGATCGGAGCGATTGCCGGAGACGGTGTCAGTTATTGGTTGGGGCATCATTACAAAGAAAAGCTGGTCAATATCTGGCCGTTTTCACGCCACCCCGGAATGCTGAACAAGGGAGAAGCCTTTTTTCATCGCCACGGGGTCAAGAGCGTTCTTTTCGGTCGTTTCGTTGGGCCGGTGCGCCCGATGATACCGGTCGTGGCGGGAATGCTGGGCATGCACCCTGTGCGTTTCAGCGTTGTCAATGTTCTTTCGGCCATTGGTTGGGCCTTGGTTTATATCCTGCCGGGGGTCTTTTTCGGAGCATCTCTGGCGTTGGCGGGGACCGTCAGCACCAGATTGGCCGTGCTCGTGTTGATACTCGTGGCCGGGATATGGAGCCTCATTTGGATATCCACGAGAACCCTGTCTTTATTAGACCGCAAAGGACCAGCCGTTTTTGCCGTTTTGAAGCAATGGACAACGACGGAACTTCCACATCAAGGGACTGTGCCACGGCTTTTTAAACGAACTACTTCGATCCTGATTTTCAGCAAACAAGGAGAAGAACTGCTGTTCGCATTTTTAACGCTGCTCCTTTTTGCAGCAGGGTGGGGCTTTTTTGGTGTGTTGCAGGATGTTATGGCAAAAGACCCGCTGGTTGTCGCGGACCAAGCGGTATACCACTTTCTTCAATCTCTTCGTACCCCCTGGGTGGATAATGCCTTTGTCGGGGTAACCGAGTTAGGTGATTCGTTCGTCAATATCGCCCTGTTCTGCACGGTTCTGCTTGTTCTGCTCGTGAAACGCTGCCGCCGGGCGGCGACTTTCTGGGCACTGGCTGCGCTTGGCGGCCTGTTGGGGGTTCAGTTGCTCAAATGGGCCATTCATTTGCCGCGACCCGTGGCTATTTACCACGGTGCTTCGGCCTACGGTTTCCCCAGCGGCCACACGACCATGAGCGTGATCCTTTATGGATTTCTTGCCATCCTGCTTGCCCGGAGACTGACCGGAGCATGGCGCTTGGGGTTGTTTTCAAGCGTTGTTTTGATCTCCTTTGTTATCGGCTTTTCCCGTCTTTATCTGGGCGCACACTGGCTTTCCGATGTCCTGGGCGGCTATTTTGTCGGCACAAGCTGGACAGCGTTCATGGGAATAGCCTGGCTGAAGGGGGCTGATGACGAGATTCCTCGGCGTTTGCTGGCATCGACGGTTGTCCTCGTTATCGCCATTGCCGGGAGCTGGCATGTGGTTCAGAAGCACGAAAAGGACTTAGCGTTTTATGCCCCGCGCCATCCCATGCGGAACATTGCGCTCACATCATGGCAAGCCGATGTCTGGCGCGACCTTCCAGCTTGGCGGGTCGACATGGAGGGCGAACCAGAACAACCTCTCACCGTCCAGTGGGCCGGATCACCCGATGAGCTGTCCCGCTTTCTCATGAGTAAAGGATGGCGGCGACCGTTGCCGATGAATCCAAAAAGTTTCCTTGGGATGTTTGCCCCAGGCACGCCGATTGAACAGCTCCCGGTTTTGCCGCTACTTCACGACGGCAAGGTGGAGCGTTTGCGCCTTGTTCGAACGGGGAGAGGGGTCCAGCGTCTTGTGCTTCGCCTCTGGTCCGCCGATGTCAAAATAAACGGAAAAGATACACCTCTATTTGTCGGGACCATAGAGGAACAGCAGGGGCGCAGCCTGGCGGGCTTGATAACCATGGCAAAGGATACCGGAAACTATGAACGTCCGTTGCACCTGCTGGAGCAAACACTCGGTGGCACATTCAAAGTAAGGCTGGTTCATCGGGCGGATCGTGAAACGCGAACTGTCCATGAGCATCAAGGGACACAATGGAGCGGTGGTGTGTTGTTGGCAGACCAAGTGTTGACTGACTGATTTGATAAAAAACACCCGGAATCCTTTTTCCTCGCCGCTTCATCCTTTCTTCATTTTCGTCTGTTACATTCCCACCCAACAACGGATCGGATCAGGAGATCCCTTTCCGATCCGGCATATAAATGATTGAACCTGGATAGAGGGAAGAGATTATGCGGACAACATTTCTGCCGTTTTCCAAACCGTCCATCAGCGAACCCGAAATCGAGGCGGTGGCCGAAGTTCTACGTTCCGGATGGATCACCACCGGCCCCAAGGCCGCCGAGTTTGAAGAGGCCTTTAAAGCTTACTGCAATACTGAAGGGGCAGTGGCGCTATGTTCCGGTACGGCTGGCATGCATCTTTTGTTGGCGGCCCTGGGTATCGGCCCCGGAGATGAGGTGATCACCCCCTCCATGACCTGGGTCTCCACAGTGAATCTCATCAAACTCGCCGGAGCCACGCCGGTTTTTGCCGATATCGAGCGCGAGACGCTATTGGTTTCGGCGAAAACCATTGAACCGCTCATTACCGCACGTACCAGACTGATCATCCCTGTGCATTTCGCAGGCGCTGCGGTGGACATGGACCCGTTGCGGCAACTGTCTTCGGCAAACAACATTCCGTTGGTCGAGGACGCGGCCCATGCCGTCGGCACAGAATACCGGGGAGAACGAATCGGCCGACGGGGAACCGCCATATTTTCGTTCCACCCCATCAAAAACATGACCTGCGGCGAAGGCGGGATGTTTTGTTCCAACGACCCTGGCCTTATCGAACATATCCGGAGGCTGAAGTTTCACGGGCTTGGCGTGGACGCCTATGACCGCAACACTCAGGGGCGTTCTCCGCAGGCAGAGGTTCAGGAGCCTGGATTCAAGTACAACTTGACCGATATGGCGGCGGTCCTTGCTTTAGGACAATTACGCCGGTTGGACGAGTTCAATCAAAAACGGGCGCTTCTGGCGCATCGTTACAGGGAATTGTTAGCCAATGTTGATGAAATCGTGCCTCTCGCCGTTCCTTCCTATCCCATGCGCCACGCCTGGCACCTGTTTGTTGTCCGTCTGGACACAAAGCGGGTGGGTATGGACCGGGAAACCTTCATGGCGGAACTAAAAAAGCGGAATATCGGTACGGGTATCCATTTTAAGGCAGTGCACAGACAGAAATATTACCGCGAGACATTGCAACTGCCCGAAGGCGTACTGCCGAACACAGAGTGGAATTCGGATCGGATTTTTTCGCTTCCCCTGTTTCCGGACATGACCTTGAACGATGTGGATGAGGTTGTTGCGGCCATCAAGGAGGTGCTCGCATGAATGTCACACCGGATCTTTCAGTGGTCATCCCGGTCTATAACGAAAGGGACAATCTGCCGGAGCTTATTGACCGCTGTCTGGCCGCCTGCCAAAAAAACGGACGCGATTTCGAAATCATCCTGGTGGATGATGGCAGCAGGGACGGCTCCCGTGATCTCATTCTCCAGGCCGCTGATCAACACACTGAAGTCGTCGGCGTGATTTTGAACCGGAATTACGGCCAGCACGCGGCGGTTTTTGCCGGGCTGGAGCAGAGCAAGGGCAATATCGTCGTCACGCTGGATGCGGACCTTCAGAATCCTCCCGAAGAAATCCCCAGACTGGTCGATGAAATGGATCGCGGTGTGGATGTCGTGGGCACGGTGCGCGAAAATCGGCAGGACTCCCTATTCCGCCGCACAGCATCGGCGCTGGTCAACCGACTCGTCCGGCAGACCACCGGGGTAATGATGCATGACTACGGTTGCATGCTCAGGGCTTACCGGCGGCCGGTTGTCGAGGCCATGCTCCAGTGTCGGGAGCGCTCCACTTTTATTCCGATCCTGGCCAACAGTTTTGCCGGCAGCACCGCTGAAATACCCGTCAAACACGCCTTGCGGGAAAACGGTGAATCCAAGTACAGCCTCTTCAAACTGATTTCGCTCCAGTTCGATCTGCTCACCTCTATGTCCACTTTTCCCCTGCGCTTACTTTCATTGCTGGGGTTGCTCATCGCGGCCAGCGGCATCGGTTTCGGCGTCCTTCTGATGGTGTTGCGATTTGCCTACGGCTCCCAGTGGGCTGCCGAGGGCATATTTACGCTGTTTGCGGTGCTCTTTGTCTTTATTGGGGCACAGTTTATCGGCATGGGTCTTCTCGGTGAATACATCGGACGCATCTATCACGATGTTCGCAGCAGGCCCCGCTTTTTTATCCATGAAATCCGGGGCAACTCCCTCGATGATTGCGGCGACCAACCCGATTCTGCTCTCTATACGATGGTCGCAAGTCGAGCAAATCGACAAGTTTGAATTTATTTAGGAGAAGTTTATGAAAACAATTGTATTAGCTTATCACAATATCGGATGCGTTGGCATCAAAGCCCTTCTGGCGCATGGCTATGATATCCAGGCGGTCTTTACCCATGAGGACGATCCGAATGAAAATACCTGGTTCGAGTCAGTGGCGGAATTGGCGGCCGCCAATGATATTCCGGTCTATGCGCCGGAAGATATCAACCATCCCCTCTGGGTTGAACGGATCAGGGAATTGGCGCCGAACGTCATTTTTTCTTTTTATTACCGCAAGATGGTTGGCGAGGAGATCCTCGCCGTCCCCTTGAAGGGCTGTCTGAACCTTCACGGTTCGCTTCTGCCCCGTTACCGGGGCCGCTGTCCGGTGAACTGGGTGTTGATCCATGGAGAAAAAGAAACCGGGGTGACCCTGCATTACATGACGCCACGGCCGGATGACGGTGACATCGTCGGACAACAGCAAGTGTCCATCGAAGAAAGCGACACGGCCTTGACCCTGCATGCGAAGCTCGCCAGTGCAGCGGGAGAAATGCTCGATGTCCTGTTGCCGAAAATCCGGGGAAACGAGGCTGACCGCGTTCCACAGGACAAAGCGTTGGCAAGCTATTTTGGCGGGCGCGGACCGCAGGACGGGTTGGTCGACTGGACTCGAAATGCGGCAGTCGTTCGAAATCTGGTGCGGGCGGTGACCCGCCCCTATCCAGGTGCTTTTTCCTTTCTGGGAAACCGCAAGTGCATCTTTTGGGACGTTGAGACGACGGCAGCAGCGCCGGGGGCCTATCCAGGCGGCATACTATCGACAGATCCTCTGCGAATCGCCTGTGGCGACGGCGCGGTGGAGGTTCGCTACGGGCAGAGTGAAAACGGCGTTTACATGAGCGGCCGGCAACTCGCGCAGGAACTTAACTTGGCTGTCGGCATGCGATTCAACGGCCAAACCGAGACGGTAACAGAGGAACACCGCAAAAAGCATGTCCTGATCCTTGGCGTCAACGGCTTTATCGGCAATCACTTGAGTGAGCGGTTGTTGGAAAGCGGCCGCTATGAGGTCCACGGAATGGACCTGTGTTCGAGCGGCATCGGACATTTGTTGGGGCATCCAGATTTTCATTTCACGGAAGGCGATATTTCGATCATGCGGGAATGGATCGAGTATCATGTTCGCAAATGCGATATTGTCCTGCCGCTGGTGGCCATTGCCACCCCGATTGAGTATGTCCGCAATCCGTTGCGGGTATTCGAACTGGATTTCGAAGAAAATTTGCGTGTCGTGCGGTATTGCGTCAAGTATGGGAAACGGCTGATATTTCCTTCCACCTCGGAAGTCTATGGCATGTGCACAGATGATGAATTTGACGAGCAGCGGTCAAACTTTGTTCTTGGCCCCATCCATAAACAACGTTGGATCTATTCCTGCAGTAAGCAGATGTTGGATCGAGTGATCTGGGCATACGGCAAGAGTCAGGGGCTGCAATTCACCCTTTTCCGACCTTTCAATTGGGTAGGCCCGAAACTCGACTCCCTGGCATCCGCCCGGATCGGTAGCTCACGCGTGATCACCCAATTCATCCTGAATCTGGTGGAAGGCACCCCGATTCGCCTGGTGGACGGCGGCAAGCAGAAACGTTGTTTTACCGACTTCAGGGACGGTATCGAATGTCTCTTCAGGGTCATCGAAAACAAGAACGACCAATGCAATGGGCGCATCTTCAATATCGGAAATCCAAACAACGAATACAGTATGGCCGCTCTTGCCGATATGCTTCGGGAAAAATTTGACGGTCATCCACTTCGGTATCATTTCCCTCCGGCTGGCGGAATTCAACGAATCGAGGCCCGAGCCTATTATGGGTCGGGCTATCAGGACGTTCAGCATCGGCGGCCATCGATCCGCGAGGCTCAGAGCATTTTGGGGTGGACGCCGAACGTGCCTTTTGAGCAGTCCGTTGAAGAAACGCTGGATTATTTTCTTAAATCGGCGGTGGAATGCGCAGCGGAGGCATCATGTGCCATGTCGGCCTGCGAGTAGATGTCGATACGTTGCGGGGCACCCGTATCGGGGTTCCGAACCTGGTCGACCTTTTGGCCCGGCACCAAATCCGGGGCAGCTTCTTTTTTTCAGTGGGGCCAGACAATATGGGTCGACATCTTTGGCGTTTGATGCGGCCCACCTTTCTGCTCAAGATGCTCAGAACGCGGGCGGTCAGTCTGTATGGATGGGATATTCTTTTGCGGGGCACCCTGTGGCCCGGAGCTGTGATCGGTAAGCGCTGTCCTGGTCCGATTCGTCAGGTTGTGGAGGCGGGGCATGAGGTCGGCCTACATGCCTGGGACCATCACCGCTGGCAGATGGCGCTTGAAAAGATGGATCAGGCCGCAATAATCGCTGAAATCCGTAAAGGCTACGAATTACTGACGGATATCCTGGGACACGCCCCAGAATGTTTCGCGGCCCCTGCCTGGAGGGTGACACCTGAAGCGCTATTGGCGTTAGAGCAATTCCCTTTTCGATTTGAATCCGATTGTCGCGGTCGTTCGCTTTTTTATCCGCTGATCGACAACCGGCCGTCTCGTCATGTTCAGGTCCCGACCACGCTGCCGACTTACGATGAGCTCGTCGGCCGCCAATGCACACCAGAGACTTACAACGACCACCTTTTGAATATGATTCGTCCCGATCAGCTCAATGTGTTGACCATCCACGCCGAAGTGGAGGGGGTCGCTTGCCTGGAATTGTTCCGGGATTTTTTGTTCAAGTCACAACAGCGGGATATCGTCTTCGTGCCTCTTGGCGACATTCTTGGCGAAACCGGAAAAGCAAAAAAATCAAGGATGGTTAGAGGTACTCTCGCCGGCAGGGACGGATGGCTTGCCTGCCAGGATGACACGGATAGCATGGAAATTCACGATAAGGTCAGCAAACGATGAGCACATTGAATCGGATGTTCCTATGGTATATTCGCACAACCATATGAAATAATTGTTAAATTCTGCAAAAATGGGAAAAATTGGTAGACACCAAAGCGGAATATTTCCATTGACTATGCATGCGTTTACTGATATAAGCGGTAGTCACCATGCATATCGACCGCGTCCGATACACCAGAGGCGATAAAACCTACGAGCAGATCCTGCTCAGGGAATCTTACCGTGAACCCGGCGCCAAGCGCTCGGCTGTGAAAAAACGCACCCTGCTGAATTTGACCAAATACCCGCCGCAGCTGGTGCGTGCGATCGAGCTGGCGCTCAAGCACAAAGAAGACCTATCGGCGCTGACCTCGCTAAAAGAAGTCAACATTGAGCAGGGCCAGAGCGTCGGCGGCGTCTTTACCCTGCTTCAGGTGGCACGGCGCTGCGGGATCGAAAAGGCGCTGGGCACACACCAAAACGGTAAACTGGCGCTGTGGCAGGTCATGGCCCGAACACTTTTTCAGGGCTCACGGCTCTCAGCGGTGCGGCAAGCCAAGTGGCACGGTGCAGCCGAAATCCTCGGGTTCAAAGAAGGCTTTTGCGAGGACCAACTCTACGAGAACCTTGCCTGGCTCACCGATAACCAGGAGGCCATCGAAGAGCGGCTGTTTGAGTTTCGCCGGGGCCGGAGGGCGCCGGAACTTTTTCTTTACGACGTCACTTCCAGCTATTTGGAAGGCGAGCACAACGCTTTGGCCGACTGGGGCTACAACCGGGACAAGAAGCGGGGCAAACAGCAGATTGTCATCGGGCTGTTGTGTGATGAAACCGGAGAGCCGGTCTCAGTGCAGGTGTTTGAAGGCAACACCGGCGATCTGGGGACCTTCTCCGATCAGGTGCGCAAGGTCTCCGAGCGTTTCGGTTGCCGGCGGGTGACCTTCGTTGGCGACCGGGGGATGATCAAAAGTGCGCAGGTGGAAGATTTGGCCCGGGCCGGGTTTCACTATATCACGGCCATCACCAAGGCTCAGATCCGCTCAATGATCAAAAAGGGTATTTTTCAGTTGGGGCTTTTCGACCAGCACCTGTGTGAAGTCCAGGATGACGGCATCCGCTATGTTTTGCGGCGGAACCCGGTTCGCGCTCAAGAGATGGCCTCCACGCGGGCATCGAAACTGGCGGCCCTTCAGGCCTTGGCCGATGAGCAAAATCGCTACCTTGCCGCGCACCTGCGTGCGGATCAACACAAGGCACGGATGAAAGTCGTGGAGAAGGCCGAGCGGTTGGCTCTGGGCTCCATGGTGACCGTGACCGCCTCGGAGCGGCGTATCACTGTCAACGTGGACACGGCGTACATCGCGCAGTTGGCCGAGCTTGACGGCTGTTATGTCATCAAGAGCGACTTGCCTGCTGAGGCCGCCGACAAGCAAGCGATCCACGAGCGTTACAAGGATCTGGCGATGGTGGAAACCGCCTTCAGAACGAGCAAGACGAGCCATCTTGAGGTGCGGCCGGTGTTTGTCCGCACCGAGGCCAGTACCCGAGGGCACGTACTGGTGGTGATGCTGTCCTACATGCTGGTTCGGGAACTTAAGCGCGCCTGGAAGGACTTGGATTTGACCGTGGAGGAAGGCCTCGGTGAACTGAATCGGATCTGCGCCATGGAGCTGTCGGTTGCTGGCATGGATGCCGTGTTGCGACTGCCCGAACCCTCACCTTTGGCCAAACAACTGCTGGGTTCATTGCAGGTGAATCTGCCGCCTATGTTGCACCGGTCAAAAGTTGTGGTAGACACAAAGAAAAAACTGCCGACACGCCGAAAAGACGCTTAATTTCTACCACTTATAGGCCATTCGCGTGTCTTTGGATAGGGGAACTTCCGTTGAATAAACGCTACATTCTATTAATTCTGTCATTCTTTTTACTGGCGTACATTCTTCCCCTGGGGGTGCGTGACCTGGTTGTTCCGGATGAAACGCGCTACGGAGAAATTCCCCGAGAAATGATTGCCAGCGGCGAATGGATATCGCCTCATCTTAACGGTCTGCGCTACTTTGAAAAACCGGTGCTGGGCTATTGGGTTCATGCCGGCTCACTTCTGATGTTCGGGGAAAACAACTTTGCCGTACGCCTCCCTTCCGCCCTATCCGTGGGTTTGTCAGCCTTGTTGATATATGTATTGGTATGGCGAACTTCCCGTCGTGAAAATGAAGACGGCGGTTTTCCGGCTATTCTGGCCACTCTTGTTTTTTTATCCTGTTTTGAGGTGTTCGGGGTGGGAAACACTGCCGTGTTAGACAGCTTGTTCTCATTCTTTCTTACGGCGACCATTACCGCTTTCTATTTTGCCACGGAGTCACCGCCAGGGTCGGGGCGAGAAAAAGGTTACCTGTTTCTCGCCGGTCTGAGTTGCGGCCTGTCCTTTCTGACCAAGGGGTTTCTCGGATTTGCCGTGCCGGTTTTGGCGGTAGCGCCCTATCTGGTTTGGCAGCGCCGGTATGCCGATTTGTTGCGCATGAGCTGGCTGCCGATTCTAACCGCTATTTTGGTTTCGTTGCCATGGAGTATCGCAATCCACCTTCGGGAACCTGATTTCTGGCGTTTCTTTTTCTGGAACGAACATATCCGCCGGTTTATGGCCGACAATGCTCAACATAAAGAGTCGTTCTGGTTTTTCTTTCTGACGGCACCGGGCATGTTTATTCCCTGGGTGTTTATGGTGCCCGCAGCCGTACCGGGAATAAAAACCCGATTGTTTGAACAGGGGGCGGCAGGCCGGTTGCTGAAATTTTGTCTATGTTGGCTGGTGCTGCCGTTTTTGTTCTTCTCTTTTTCAAACGGGAAGCTCTTAACCTACATACTTCCCTGTTTCCCGCCGTTTGCCATTCTCATCGCTTTTGGGTTGTTGCATGTGCTAAAGAAAGATACGCGGAGCAGGCTGTTCCAGGGGGGGATTGTTGTCAACACCATTCTCTTCAGTCTGATTTTAGTAGCTTTTTTGTATGTTCAACTTTTTGGTTTCAACGGGTTCCGACCATACAGCCAGGCATGGAAAGCCGTGATGGTCGTCAATGGCTTGGCGTATTTTGTACTATTTCTCGTTTGGGCTTTCAGAAGCCGGACAACGGTCAGCAAAACACTTTTACTCGGTCTCTCGCCGCTTCTTCTATTTTTTGTTGTTCACTTTACTATTCCGGACTTGACCAGAGAGGTAAAATCGCCTGGACCCATTTTGGAACAATACGCCCAAGGTATTGATAGCAAAGATATTGTCATTTCCGATGAAAATTCGATCAGGGCAGTGGGCTGGTATCTGAAACGAAACGATGTTTACTTACTGGGTGGAACGGGTGAGCTTGATTACGGGATGAAATATAAAGATGCGGCTGGCAGATTGCTTGATATGCAAACTGCGGTCGACTTGATTCAGAACAACCGGGGCAGGACTGTACTGATTGCCAGGGTGAAACATATCGCCCGATGGCGGGATCAGCTCCCCCAGCCTGTTTTCCAGGATCAGAGTGGTCCTGAAGGGTATGTTATCTGGAAATTTTGATATTGGCTCATACCTAAACTGATCGATTTAAGCGCAAAAAAATCCCACCTAATGGGGCTAAGTACGTGGTATAGTGAGGTTATCGAAGCCATCACATACCGCGCAACAGCAACCCAAAAGGTGGGAGGTTGACAATGAGATTTACCACGGCCGAGAAAAAAAGCAAAGCGATCATCGACGGCGTCGAAATTACCAGCGATACGCTCACCGGCCGGGGCGGTTTGATTCTGTTTGCCCGCTATCTTCGCAACATCCAGATTTTTCAGCAGATCGATACTTTCTTCGGCTCCATGCGTCGTAGCCGCAAGGGGCAGCCGATCACCGAGATTTTCAAACAGCTGCTGTGTTTTTTCGTCGACGGCACCAGCCGGCATCTGGTCTACTTCGACGCCCTGGCCAAGGACGCCGGCTATGCCGCCGCCACCGAGAGCGAGCAAAACAGCATGCTTTCCTCCCACGCCGTCAAGCGGTTCTTTTGCTCTTTCTGGTGGCCGCGCATCTACCTGTTCCGTCACCTTTTGCAGCGGCTGTTTTTGTGGCGCCTTGAGCTGCAAGCGCCCGATCTGGTGATTTTGGGCATCGACACCATGGTCATGGACAACGACGAGGCCCGGGTACGCCACGGCGTCAAGCCCACCTACAAGCATGTAAAGGGATTTCAGCCGCTGCAGATGACTTGGCAAAACTACGTGATCGATGCGGTCTTTCGCCGCGGAGATGCCCACAGCAACAACGGCGATACGGTCGAGCAGATGGTGCGCCACGTGGTGGCCAGAATCCGCAAGCACTATCGAGCCGACGTGGCCATCATCGTTCGCATGGACAGCGGGTTTTTCGACCAGAAGCTTTTCGAGGTATTCGAAAATTTGGGCATCGGCTACATCTGCGGCGGCAAGCTGTATGAGCCGATCAAGGAATTTGTGGCTCAAAGCCAATCGAACCAGGCCACCTGGGGCCGCTACGAGCAAGGGCGCCAAGTGTGGCAATACCTGGAGTTTGGCACCAGGTGCGGCAATTGGAAGCAGTTTCGTCGAGCGCTGTTTTGCCGTCCGCTGTATGAAGATGCCCAGATGCTGCTGCCCTTTGCACGGCCCGACACGGTGCTGGTTACCAACCTGGGCATGGGCCAGGGCATCGATGCGGCGCTGGTCAAGGCTGGATACGGCCAATTGCTTCAAGGGCAAGGGATCATCGCCGGCTACCATGGGCGGGGCGGCGATGAGCTGGTACACCGGGCGCTGAAGGATTTCGGCTTCGAGGAGCTGCCCTTCAAGCGCTTTGCCCCCAATGCCGCCTTTTACTATACGATGCTGGTCTCCTTTTTTCTCTACGAGAGTTTCAAGCAGGACGTGTGCGCGTCGGTGGTCGAGCCCGTTTGCTATGCCACCACGCTGCGCCGCAGGGTTATTGACATCGCCGCCAAGATCGTACGTCACGGCGGCCGGGTGGTGCTGAAAGTGACGGCGGCAACCTTTGAGGCCCTGAATTTCGAAGTGCTTTGGCAAAAAAGCGGGGCACCGCCCAAATATTGCTGGTCGTAAGAGACCGACAGCGCCGAAGAGATGACCTGCAGGTGGCGAGGTGTTTTCAAAATCGCTGAAATTTGATGATAAACTAAACATCAGGGGCTCATCCGCCGAAAAAATGGACTGATGGCAGTTGGAAAATGACGATCAGAGCGACAAAATCGGCTCTTCGATGGTCAGGGAGACGCTCGCCAGCTCTCTCTTGCGCCTGAATCGCTCAAATTAGGTCATAACAAAGGTTTGAAGGGCATCGGTAGCCCTATTGGTCATATGTTTTTAGCCACCTCACTGATCTTATTGAAATTATATATGAAATGCGCTATTTGTGAATGTCGTGAAGTGGTCTTGCTCGTATGGGTAAGACTGGCAATAACGGTTACAGCAAAAGGATGATCATGGCCAGATATCTTCCTCTCATTGTACTTGGAGTGCTTCTCAACGCTTCGGCTCAGTTGGCCCTTAAGCAGGGAATGCGTCAAATCGGCTATTTTGACTTCGGTTTGCAAAACTGCAGCCGCATTTTTTTTGCGGTGGCGTTAAACCCCTTTATATTGATCGGATTGGGGTGTTATGTCGTTAGCGTGGCGGTCTGGCTGCTGGTGCTTTCCAGGGTTGAGGTCAGCTATGCCTATCCGCTACTTTCCATCGGCTATATCGTCACGGCTTTTGCCGGTCAAATGTTTTTCAATGAGGGGATCGGCGCTACCCGCTGGGCCGGTATTATTGTCATATGCGCTGGTGTTTGGCTGATTACCCGTTCAGCATGAAAAGCCGTATTCATGGCTTGCCGGCTAAGGCGCTCAAAGATGACGGTAGATCAATTTCATGGAACGTGCGGAAATGAAAATCTTGCTTGTTGACGATAATCTCTCGTTGCTGGATCAGATCCGGCAAATTTTAACAAGCCAGCGCTACATCGTGGAGACGGTGTCAAATGGAGAGGAGGCGCTGGACAAACTCTGCGAAAACCCTTTTGATCTAATCATTCTCGACATCATGATGCCAAAAATGGACGGATTTACGGTACTGAGAGAGATGAGACAGATCAAGATCGACGCCCCTGTGCTGATGCTGACCGCAAAGGGAGACTCGACCGATAAAGTGAAGGGCCTTGATCTTGGTGCGGACGACTATCTGAGCAAACCATTTTCCATGGATGAACTGCTGGCCCGGGTACGCGCCTTGCTCCGGAGATCCGCAGGCCAGTGTCAATCGGTCCTGGAATTTGGGGAACTGGCCCTTGATACGGTAAAACGTAAAGTAACCATGGGTGGAAAGCCCGTTGAACTGACCCCCAGGGAATTTTCCATTCTTGAGTTCCTGCTACACAACAAAGACAGGGTTGTGACTCGCTTCAGCCTGGCCGAACATGTCTGGGGGGATGACTTCGATCCTTTCAGTATGTCCAATTTCATGGATGTTCATATGAAGAACCTGCGCCATAAAATTGGGGATACCGGCAATGCCAGGATCATCCGAACCGTGCGCGGGGTCGGATATATCATCGGAGACACGGAATAATGACCGTCAAGACAAGGATCACCCTCTTCATTGTCGGAGCCGGTTTTTTTTCCAGTTTATTGTTTTCTGTTGTCGTGTTTTACGAATTGATGGAGCAACCTTTCGAACTTCTGGACACCCTGCTGAAAGAGGAAGCATATCGAACAGCTACGATGCTCGTGAAAGCGCAAAAAGAATCAGATTCAGTATTTCTAGATTCTGCTTCTCAAGAAATGGATCGGTATTGGATTGAAATTTACGATGGCAACACCCGCAAAACAATTTTTCAGTCCAATCTGGCAAAATCGGTAAAGTTGCCTCTGGTGAATCCCGGTTCTCGTGCTATTGCACGCCCCCTTGTTTCTGAGGCAGAAATCAAGTCGGCCCAGTCCCGAAACAAAAATTCACCCTTTCGGGTAAGGACCCTGTCAATCGAATTGGACGGGCGATCGTTCATTGTCCAGATCGCACGGCCCATGGAAAAACTGAACGAAGAGATCTGGGAGTTGGTTCTCGGGATATTGGCCGGGCTGGTTTTTTCCTCCCTGGCATTGATCGTTATAAGTCATGTCATGGCCGGCAAGATTCTGCGGCCGATTGGTGAGATGAAAAACTTGGCTCAGGATATCAGCGAAAATAACCTTGAGCAGCGAATACTGCATGGAAAAGAGCGGGATGAATTCAGTGAACTTGCCAGAACCATCAACCAGATGTTGGATCGGCTGCAATATTCTTTTGCAAGGCAAAGGAATTTCCTATTTGATACCTCGCATGAACTGAAAACGCCCCTCACCACCATACGGCTCGCCGTCGATGAAATTGCTTCCCGTGACGACGGAAATCTGCCCCCTCTTATCAGGAGCAATCTCTTCAGACTAAAAAATCAGGTGTTGCGCATGGAGCGATTGGTCAAGGATCTACTGAACCTGTCCTCCTTGGAAACATTGTCCAGTATCGATCCTAAACCGGTCCAAATAAGCGAGTTGTTGTCATCCTTGGTTGGGGAATATAAGTTCCTGGCAGATTCCCGTAACATCAAAATAGACTCTCGTCTTCCCAAGGGGCTCGTCATCCAGGGAGATGAGCAAAAACTGCACCGCGCACTATCGAATATTTTGGATAATGCCGTCAAGTATAACGTGGATGGAGGACAGATTGCGCTGAGGGGCGATCTCTCTGCTGCCGGACTGACGGTAACAGTCGCCAATACAGGCCCAGGTGTTGCCGAGGCGGATATCCCCAGGGTGTTTGACCAATTTTACCGGGTTGAAAAATCTCGATCAATCGAGCACGGGGGCTCCGGCCTCGGGTTAAGCATCGTCAAAAGGATCGTTGAACTTCATGGGGGCGATGTAACATTCGAAAGCGAACAAGGTGGATGGACTCAAGTGACCGTCAGCTTGCCTCGGTACCGGGAGAAAATTTTGGCATGAGTACTACGGGGAGGCAAGTTGTATTGGAGACAGTTTTTTAACGAACTGTCATTATGTTTGAACAAGTTAAACTATTTGATCAAGGAAGCAAACAAGATCCCTTGGAATTCGATTCCCGTTTTGGGAACCGAACCGGCATCCGTAAAACGGATTCGAAGTTGTTGCGGCTCGACGCCAGGTATCCGGTTTTACTGCAAACCCGTCACCCTCGTCCGGTGCCGGGA
>ENA-ORXD01001256-ORXD01001256.1-sediment-metagenome-genome-assembly--contig:-NODE-1256-length-22392-cov-4.192651_pt1 | contig 22392 bp, 19 predicted proteins | sample MGYA00237862_ERZ511471 | MGnify/ENA metagenome assembly ERZ511471
CGTGAGCAGCATGATATCACCCGGGACAAAACTCGGATCAATCGCCCCGGCAGCATTGGTCACAATCAAAATCTCTACACCCAGTCGTTGCATCACACGCACCGGCATGGTAATCTGTGACATACTGTATCCTTCGTAGAAGTGAGTGCGTCCTCGCAGAACCATAACAGTTTGTCCACCCAGTTTTCCGACCACCAACCAGCCCTCATGCCCTTCCACAGTGGATACCGGCCAGTTTGGAATCTCTCGAGCTGGAATTACATCTGCCTCTTCTACCAAATTTGCCAGCTCGCCCAACCCGGATCCCAAAATCATCCCTACTCGGGGTTGGTGAGCGGTTCGTTCGCGGATAACCGCTGCGGCTTCATCAATTTGTTCAAGCGTAACGAAATCTTGCATATGGGTCTCCATGAATATTTTCTCCAACCGGCTGATCTATTGCAAAGCAAATGAATTGTGATTCAAAAAACCACTTGTAAAATCTGGTCTCCCGGGCAATTATCACATTCGGAATTGGATCGATAAAAGCCGGATAAAAACTCTCCACCCAGATAAAACAAACGGGTTGAAGGGGTAGTGTGTATTTTTATTATATCAGATATACATTTTTAACAATTCACGCGCGCTTCGCTGAGATCAGCAAAAGAAACAGGAAATGAGGCCCTGCCACAGGTTTCTATTTCAGCCGCCAGACACTTTCCTCACAGCGCGATACCCTCCCCCGCCCGCATTCCCGGCAACAGGGCTGTGGCAGACAATCCTGCGATGAACATATTAGAGAAAGCTTTTAATGATGCCAGGAAAATCTGCTTGGTTGGTCAAGATAAGATTTGCTTAATTCCACAAGACTGACTGATTCCCTCTTAATTTGTAATTAATATTCTGTAATTATTTGGTAAAATAAACTATCTTTGTTTCCAATTCCCCAACAAGGATCAAAGTGCTTGGAATTTCACATCTAGGGGGTTTTTTCACAACATGCTGAAGTTGCTTTCCAAAGTTTCCTCAGAACGTGATGAAAATCAACAGTTAAACACGCCGCTTTTGTGGGTAATGCTTGTTTTGCTCTTCCTTGTCCTGGTTCACGGAGTAAACCCCACCATATCACCCGAAGAGCAGCACATCAGTATCGGCATAGGCATTAGCGGGTTTTTATATATATTCCTTTATTACTATGTTCTAATCCCTCATCTATCGTTTTATCCTTCCATGAAATGGATGATGGCTGCCTTAAACGGGTTTTTAATCGGCATTGTGATCGGTGTGGAGCCCCTTACCTCCCTGAGCCCCCTTTCACTGATCCTCACCATTGCTTCATTCTCCTCCATCGCCATTCTTACCGGACGTGCGCCAGCCTATTTATTGGTGGGCATCATCTCCTTTTCTCGGGCTTTTTTTGGTACCCCCATATTACCTGTCTGGAGCAATAATGTTTGGTTGGAAGCAATCAGTTACCCCTTCATCGGAGTGCTGATCACCGAATCAACCCTGGTGTTCCGCAATACAATTCGCGCCCAGGTTCACCGCCTGGAAATCCTGAATAATGTCGCTCATAGCCTGGCTTCCTCACTGGAAATCCATCAGGTAATCGCGCTTTTAAGCAGCGCGATCCAGAACTCATTGGATGCCGACACCTATTATGTGGGATTGATCAATGGCGATAACACCATCCGGCTGGATTTATTCTATGATGATGGTGAGTTTTTCCCGGCTATGAACATTTCTCTGGAAAATACGCTGGCGGGATGGGTGATCGCGAACCATCGCCCCCTTCTGCTCAAGGATGTTGTGAAAGACACCACTCGGATGGGAATTCCTTACAAGATCATTGGAAAACAAAAAAACAGCAAGAGCTGGATGGGAACACTGCTGGAATCTGGCGGAAAAGTGCTTGGTATTGTTGCCGTTGCTTCTTATGAAACTGCGGCCTTCAACAATGCTGATCTGGAATTGATCCAAAACGTTGCCCAACAGGCCAGCATGGCCATTGACAATGCCTTCCACCATGCCGATGTTGAGAAACAATCCACCCTCGACAGTCTGACCGGCGCCCTCAACCACGGGCACTTCCTCAAATCCCTGGCCAGAGAAGCAGATTCTGCCCGGATCAGCGGCTACCCACTCAGCCTGATCATGCTCGATGTGGATTATTTCAAACAATACAATGACAATTATGGTCATCTGGTTGGCGATCAGGTGCTGTATAACCTGACAGATATTATTCGCAAGCATATCAAAAGCACCGATCTGGTAGGCCGTTGGGGCGGCGAAGAGTTTGCAATCGCCCTGCTGAATGCCGACGGCCCTCAGGCGATTGAAGTCGCTCAACGAATCAAAACCTCAATGAATCAACTTACCATGTTGGATCGGGGAGAAACACCCATCCCAGCCCCTTCTGTTAGCCAGGGTATCGCGGTTTTTCCTCTGGAAACCGATAGTATTCACACCCTCATCGATCTGGCGGATCAGCGTTTATATTTTGCCAAAGAACGTGGGCGCAATCAGATTGACCCCTGCCCTGAACATTGGATTAAAATCACTGACATTAGTAGAGAACACGCTGGAAAAATAAACAGATAAAAAAACTTCTCCAATATGGAGAAGTTTTTTTATCTCTATAATATTTTCGCGAAGGCTTCCACCGTCCGTTCAACAGCACGGTCATCCACCCAATAATGTGTCACCAGGCGAAAACGGCGTGAACCAACCGCGCCCAACAAAACCCCCTGCTCTTTCAGGCGGGTGACCACCTGCCTGGTATCCAATTGGACATCATCCTCCAAATGGATGAAAACCATATTGGTCGCAAGCGGTTTTTGCTCGACCACTATTCCGGCGATCGCTGCCAGCCCCTCGGATAAACGTGCGGCGCGCTGGTGGTCCTCCGTCACGCGCTCGGTCATCTGCTCCAATGCAACAATGCCAGCCGCGGCCAACACACCAGCTTGGCGCATTCCCCCGCCGAGTTGCTTTCGGATTCGCAGCACACGGGTAATAAAATCTGCTGAGCCGCACAGAACCGATCCCACTGGCGCGCACAACCCTTTGCTCAGGCAAAAAGTGACCGAATCCGCTGGGGCAGCGAGCTCTGACACCGGAACACCCAGCACAGCCACTGCGTTGAAAATTCGCGCGCCATCCAGGTGCACTTTCAGCCCGGCTTCCCCTGCCAGCTTGCCAACCTCCCACATATATTCCAGCGGGACCGCCACACCCCCACAACGGTTATGCGTGTTCTCCAGAATGATCAGACGCGTGACCGGGTAATGAGGGTCATTTGGGTTCCGAATTGCCCCGCGGATATCTTCCAGTTCCAGGGTGCCGTCGCTGTTATTGGCCAGCGTATGGGGATGGACGCCGCCCAGGGCCGAGATTCCACCCCCTTCAAACAGGAAAGTGTGCCCGAGATGGCCCATGATAACCTCGTCACCACGACCGCAATGCGCCAGCACTGCCGCCAGGTTGCCCATTGTCCCGGATGGGACAAACAATCCGGCTTCTTTTCCCATTCGCTCGGCGGCCATTTGCTGCAGCCGGTTCACCGTCGGGTCTTCTCCGTAAACATCATCCCCTACATCCGCTTTTGCCATCGCTTCCCACATTGCCTGAGTTGGTTTGGTCACTGTGTCAGAGCGCAGATCAATAATTTCCATCATTTACCTCTCTGGATTTCAAATTAAAATACCCTCTCAATGATGAGAGGGATTAGGTTTTTAACATACACGCCGAAAAGACATGCTAAGAATCTCCGGCCTTGATTATTCGAGGCCATCCAGCACCCGGGTCAGATCCGCGGGCAGCGGCGCCTCAAACACGCTGGCTTCATCTTCACCAGGCAAACAAATCTCCAGATGCCCGGCATGCAGAAATTGGCGCTCCACCGGCAGGCTGGGATGGCGGAATCCATACAGGCTGTCGCCCACAATAGGTGTTTTCAGAAAAGCCATGTGAACGCGGATTTGGTGCGTACGGCCGGTCAACAGGTGCACTTTCAGCAGGGTGTGATGGATATACTGTTTTTCAGTGAAGTATTCCGTGTAAGCCTCCCTACCCTTAGCCAGCGGAACAACCGCCATCTTCTGGCGGTGAGAAGGGTCGCGGCCGATTGGCGCTTCTACCCGGCCTTTGGGGGTCGGCGGACGGCCGTCAACCAGCGCGTCATAAATTTTTACCACCTTACGTTCTTTGAACTGGCGCTGCAGCCATTGGTGCGCGCGGTCATTTTTGGCAAGCAGAATCAAGCCAGAGGTGTTCTTATCCAGCCGGTGAACAATCCCCGGCCGGTAAACACCGCCCACGCCTTCCATTTCGGGCGCGTGTGCCAGCGCCGCGTGCACCAGGGTGCCACTGGCGTGTCCGGCGGAAGGATGCACCACCATTCCAGCTGGCTTATTGACCAGAATCAGGTCGTCATTTTCAAAAATGATGTCCAGGGGAATTTTTTCAGACACCAGCGTGGTTTCCACTGGCGCCGGCTGACGCACATCAACCCGCTCGCCACTTTCCAGCTGGTAACCGGTTTTAACGATCTCCTGTCCATCTACCTGAACAAAACCTTCTTTGATCAGCGCTTGAATTCGAGCGCGGGAAAGCTGAGGCATAGAATTAACCAGAAATTTATCCAGCCGTTGTTTATCTTCTCCAGTAACTGTGAATAAAAATTTCTGTTCGTTCAAGAAGTGCTCCCATCGCCCATTGCGCCTTTATCCAGTTCTGTCGCACCTGGCGCGGAGCTCTCTTCTTCCAGAAGCCGCTGCTTTTCAGCACGTTCCTGCAGCCAGATACCCAGCAGCAAAACACACACCCCAACAGTGATACTTGAATCGGCAATATTAAACACCGGAAAATTTCCTACCGAAATAAAATCAGTCACATGCCCGATGGTGAGGCGGTCAATCAAATTGCCCACTGCGCCGCCCAATTGCAGCCCCATCGCCAGACGCAGAGACCAATCCTGTGATGGAACACTGGGAAAATAGAAAATAATGGCACCGGCTACCAAAAACGCCAGGATCGTGAATAATGTGCCCCGGCCCTGAAACATGCCAAAAGCGACTCCCGTATTGTACCAATGCGCGATCCTCGCGTAAGGCGCCAGCCACTCCCAGGGCATCCATGTGTCCCCCATCGCAATATTGGAACGCACCCAGTATTTGGTGATTTGGTCCAGCGTAATCACCGTGCCGGCAATCAGTGTCAGAAAAGTGTAATCTTTAATATAACGCTTCAAAAATTCCTCCAACGGTTGTCAGACTGTCCCTGATTGTACCCGATTTTCAAAGGTTTATTCAGATTCAGGCTGGTGTATCACCTCAAAAAAAGGAAATTCTTCTCCCCTGAACTTGAGCAGGGACAAGATTTCCTCCTGCCCCAACCCTGCTGCAAACAAGACCAGGTGCGCCGCGCAGCCACTGCGGCAATCACTTGCCCCAAAACCTGCCCTTGGGATTTCAGCACCGGGTGCTTTTGCCAGCGCCTGGCTCCAATGGCACTCCAAAGGCTCTTCTGTTACTCTGTAAAAAACCCCGCGAATCATAGCCGCGCTCCGCAAATAGTCAATGTGCCAATGAGGTCGTGAGGAACTTTGCAAATGGTGACGCAACCTCCCCCTCAAGCCTCCGCTGCCGCGCGCGCTACCCAGGTAAATATAATCGCCTCGCGGGAAATTCACCACTCCCAACTTCCCGACCGCGATTTGGGCCGCTTCGCTCAAAGCCAGCCATAAAGCATACGACCCTTTTTTAACCAGAAATCTATCCCTCACACGCTGACCTGTGCCAGGAAATCGATCCGGTGAGCAATATATTTCAACTCCGCGTTTTCAATCTGCGCGCGCCTCACAGTCTCCCATTCTAATAGCCGCGCTCCATCCAGATCGAAATGCGCTTTCAAGGTCTGCACAATAGAATGGATGTTGTAATGCAAGAAATACGCTTCATCCCCTGCGTAACGCCCGCGTCTGGGGAAAATCACCACATCCGAAGACCCGGCGTCCAATATTTCCAATCCAGCATCTTCCAACCAGGTAAACAAATGCCGCCCGGTGCGGCTGCTGCTACCTGGCATGGTTCCTTTTCCCTTCCTTTTGTCCAGGGCAAGGTGATATAGCGAGACAATCTCATCGTCCAACACCGGGTCCACAACCGGTTCAAACCCGGCCAGGCCGTCAAAATTGGCCGGGAAATACAGCAGCGCGCCGGGATACGCCAGCGAACACAGCTCTGGCAGCAGCCGGGGCACATCCATCATATCCAGAGCCGCGTGACCCACGATCAAATCCCATTGGGTCTGCCCGGCTTCCCGTTCCATGAAATCATCCAACCCGATGGCTTCCAATTCTGAATCCACCGCGACCACTGGTGTGTAAATAAATAAGCCATCCCTGCGAGAAGCTGTTTCCAACCCCATGCCGTTCAACCATTGCGGCAGGAGGGCAGCCGCGGTTTGGAGGTTCTCAGAATCATCGTCGATCAAGGTGTAAGCCGCTCGCGAAAGCACACCATCCGCCAGCATCCTGTGCAGCATACTGCCGATCCCACCACTGATCTCCAATATCCTCACCGGGTCACGCCCGCCCGCGCCGATCAGGGCTGTTTTCAAGCGTTCCCACACCCGCCGGTTCACCGCCCGGTCATCCACCCCTTTTTTGGCTTCCAGATAACGTTGAAAAGAAAAATCCAAACCAGCCTCCTGTGATAGTCCACAATAAAGACCATCCCTTCAACCCGATTCTAGCCACACATCATCAAATCAACAAGCCATAAACAAGAATTTGCCCTGGCGAAACGCACCCCGCCAGGGCAAACAAATCCTAACTCGCATCAAAATCCATTAATCCGCTTTTTCCAGCCCGACAGTTACATTTTCATCCCCAAAATCAGCGCTGGTGGATTGCAAGCCTTCCGGCACCTCACCGGCCACCAGTTCAACCGTCAATGTTTCGCCGGTGATGTATTCCCTGAAGGACTGTATGGCCTCTTCCAACCCTGCGCTGGCATGATAATAAAGGCGGATCCGGTCCGCGATATCCAGGTCAACTTGTTTGCGCAAGTCCTGAACCCGGCGGACAAACTCGCGCGCCAGGCCTTCCCGTACCAGTTCGGGAGTCAGGTCGGTCACCAGCGCGGCCAGATAAGCGCCGTCATTGGCCACCACAAGACCTTCGCGGGCCGAAGCGCGTACTTCCACTTCTTCCGGCAGGATTTCATAGGTCTCGCCATTCACTTCAACCGGAACACTTTTGCCTGCCAGCAGATCCCGTGCGGCATTATCCGGTTCCATTGAGACAATCACCTTGCGGATCTCAGGGAACAACCGGCCATATTTCTGTCCAAGCTGCTTGGGCAGCGGGTTCAGCGCGTAAGAAACTGCCTGTCCGGCTGTCTCCAGCGGGCGGACGTGTTTCACATTCAGCTCATCTTCCAGCAAGTCCGCGTAAGCCTTAACCACTTCCCTCTCGTCCGCGTTCCCAACCGAGAACTGGGCTTCTGCCAGCGGCTGGCGCACCTTCATGTTGGCTTTATTGCGTGCGGCGTGCCCCAGCGATGCCAGTTTCATCACCAGCTCCATGCTTTGGTTTAATTGCTCATCGATCAGGCTTTCATTGTACTCAGGCCATTCCGCCAGATGGACAGAAAGCGCGGCGTCGGCATCTACCCCGCGCACCAGGTTCTGGTACAGTTCATCCGCGATGAACGGCATGGTCGGGGCCAGCAATTTGCTCAAAGTAACCAGCGCCTCATACAGGGTGGCGTAAGCCGCCTTTTTGTCGCCATCCGACTCACTCTTCCAAAAACGACGGCGGGAGCGGCGCAGGTACCAGTTGGAAAGCTGGCCAACAAAAGCCTCGATCGGCCGGGTGGCGCCCAGCACGTCATAATTCTCCAGCGCGACGGTCACATCACGGACCAGGGTGTGCAGCGCTGAACGCAGCCACTGGTCAAGCGGGCTGTACTCAACTGTTTCAGCCGCGTTGGGTGTCCATCCATCCAGATTGGCGTACGTCACAAAGAATGAATAGGTATTCCATAGCGTCAGCGTAAAATTGCGGATCACTTCCGCTACCAGGTCGGCCGAGAACCGGCGTTCCTGCCCGGGCGGGCTGGCAGTGTAAAGATACCACCGCATCGCGTCCGCTCCGTGCTGGTCAATCACATCCCAGGGGCTGACCACATTCCCGCGGGATTTGGACATTTTCTGCCCTTCCCCATCCAGGATTAATCCCAGGCAAATCACATTCTTGAAGCACACCTCGTCAAACAGCAGGGTGCTGATCGCGTGCAGCGAGTAAAACCAGCCGCGTGTTTGATCAACCGCTTCACAGATAAAATCGGCAGGAAATTGTTTTTTGAATTCATCCAGGTTCTCAAAAGGATAATGCCACTGCGCCACCGGCATGGAACCCGAGTCAAACCAGACATCGATCAGCTCAGGAACCCGGTGCATGGTGCCGCCGCAGTCCTCGCAAGCCCAGGTGATCGCGTCCACATGCGGGCGGTGTACATCCAGGTCAGTCAGGTCGCGCCCAGCTTTCTCCGAAAGCTCCTTGCGCGAACCAATGCAGGTCTGGCTATGGCAGTCATCACATTCCCAAACCGGCAGCGGTGTACCCCAATATCGCTCGCGCCCCAGCGCCCAATCCACATTATTCTCCAGCCAGTTGCCAAAGCGGCCTTCACGGATATGTCCGGGGTACCAGTTGATTTTCTTGTTGAGATCCACCAGACGGTCTTTCTTCTCGCTGGTGCGGATATACCAGGTTGGCCTGGCGTAATACAGCAGCGGCGTGGCACACCGCCAGCAGAATGGATAAGTGTGCGTCACAGAACCAACCCGCAGCATCAACCCGCGCGCCTCCAGGTCTTGAATAATCAGCGGGTCAGCGTCTTTCACAAATTTTCCGGACCAGGAACGCACCTCCGGAATAAATGTCCCTTCCGGAGAAACCGTCATGATGATCGGCAGGTCTTCTTCCAGGGCTACAGCCATATCTTCAGCGCCGAAGGCCGGGGCGATATGCACCAGGCCAGACCCATCTTCAATGGAAACATAATCCCCAAGCACCACGCGATGCGCCGGTTTTTCGGGTGGGATAAAGGTAAACAGGGGCTGGTAACGCACTCCCTTCAACTCTTTCCCCTTATAATTCCCCACCACTTTAACCGGTTCATCCCCAAATACCGATTGGACCAATGCTTCCGCGAGGATCAGGCGCTCGGTGCCGCCCTCTTCCAGTTCGCGTTCAACCTTCACATAGTCCACCTCCGGGCCGGCAGCCACCGCCACATTAGCAGGGAGTGTCCAGGGCGTGGTGGTCCAGATCAGCAGGGAGGTACCCGGTTCATCAACCAGCGGCATGCGGACATAGATCGAAGGATCAACCGCGTCTTTGTATCCTAACGCCACCTCATGGTCAGAGAGCGGCGTGCCGCAGCGGGGGCAATAAGGCACGACTTTGAAGCCTTGATAGAGCAGGTCTTTTTCCCAAAAACTTTTCAAGATCCACCAGATCGATTCCACGTATTCATTCTTAAAGGTGATATACGCGGTTTCCAGATCCACCCAATAGGCGATCCGGTCTGTCAGTTTTTCCCAATCCTGAATGTAGGAGAACGCCGACTCCCGGCATAGCTCGTTAAACGCGGCGATGCCGTAATCCTCGATCTGTTGTTTATTGGTAAAACCAAGCTTTTTCTCTACCTCAATCTCTACTGGCAGACCGTGGGTATCCCATCCCCCCCGGCGGCTGACGTGGTAGCCGTTCATTGTCTTATAGCGTGGAAAAATATCCTTGAAAGCACGGGCCAGCACATGATGCACACCCGGACGCCCGTTGGCGGTTGGCGGGCCTTCAAAAAAGACATACTCCGGGCCGCCCTCCCTCTCGGTCATCGATTTGTGGAAGATATCATGGTGTTTCCAAAACCTCAAAACACCTTCCTCCATCAAATTGACATTTAACTTCGGAGAAACCGGTTTAAACATCCTACCTCCTCAAAAAATAATCATTGCAAAAATGCATCTGATCTTTAAAAAATCAATCGCTCATCCCATTCCAGGGACGAGCGTGTGCCCGCGGTACCACCCTGATTCTCACCGGCTGGTGAACTCTCAGCAGGGACATCCGGCAAAAAACCGGATAAGCCCGCGCCCTGTTAACGTTGGGCGAATACGTCGCACTTACTGGCGGAAGCACCGCGTTCGGATTGCAGCTCCGGAAGGATTTTCAGCTCATCCGGCTGCCCCGGCTCTCACTACCCCGGGTTCGCTGCCAGCCCTTTCCAAGCTTACTCGTTTCCATCATCGCTTTTCAAATTGTACAGGGATTATGCCACAAAAACCCGAAAAAATCAATCGCGTTTTTGCCTGCCGGCCGCCGCGTGCAGCCGTTAAAACCGCCGGCCCGGCCTGCGATCGTGCTGCCGGGCTGCCATTTCACCACATATGATGATCACATCACAGATCATCTTCTTTGCATTATCTCCAGTTTTCAGAAATGCAATCTCTGTTTCATGTTTACTGGATTTTTCCTGCTTCCCCCGCAAGATAATTTTAATTTCTAATGCTGCAAAATCTGGCTCAAGAACAGCTTGGTGCGATCCTCTTTTGGGTTTTCAAAAAAGATATTTGGGGGGTTCTCTTCAACTATGACACCGCCATCAAAGAATACCACCCGGTTTGCCACTTTGCGTGCGAATCCCATTTCGTGGGTCACGGCGACAATTGTCATCCCCGATTCAGCCAGATCCTGCATGACATCCAAAACTTCTTTAATCATCTCCGGGTCAAGCGCGGAGGTTGGTTCATCAAACAGCATGATCTTGGGACACATAGCCAGAGAGCGCGCGATAGCTACCCGCTGCTGCTGACCCCCGGAAAGCTGGGAGGGGTATTTATATGCCTGTTCGGGAATTTTCACTTTTTCGAGCTGCTGCATTGCTACTTCTTCGGCTTTATCACGAGACCACTTCCTGACACGAATGGGCGCCAGGGTAATGTTCTCAAGCACGGTCAGGTGTGGGAAAAGATTGAACTGCTGAAACACCATCCCTACTTCTCGCCGGATTTCTTTCACATTTTTCATATTGTCATTTAATTCAACACCATCAATGAGGATCTTTCCTTTTTGGTGTTCTTCCAGGCGATTTAAGGTGCGGATCCAGGTTGATTTTCCAGATCCAGAGGGGCCAATCACCACGACAACCTCGCGCTCTTTTACCGAGATCGTTATACCTTTCAGCGCGTGAAAGTTCCCATACCATTTATTCACGTCTTCGCAGATGATAATATCTTTTCCCAGGTTGTTTTTACTCATGCGTGCACCTTATACCAAAATTACAGTCTCTATCCTACAAATATACTTACGATCAACCAACAGCAATCCTCTAGTTGGGGAGGGTTAGTGAAGGCTGGTTCAATAAGTGCCCCTCCCCAACTGAATGGAGGATGATATACCGGTTTAATAGTTCGGGAATTCAGGCAGCGGTTCGCCAAACCACTTGATGGAAAGCTTGTCCAGGTCTCCGTTGAGCGTGTGCGTGTAAATGAACGCATTGACCCAGTTCAACAACCCTTCTTCGCCCCGGCGCACGCCAATATGGCAAGGAGATTGCTGGAGCACGATTTTTGATTCAATATTCATTTCAGGATTATTGGCAATAATGCCTGCCGCGATTGCATTGCCAGTCACAATCAGGTCGATTTGTCCGGTTGTAAAAGCCTGGACGGTTGTGGCCTGGTCATCGAAGCGTTGAATATTGGTTGCATTTTCACCAGCAGCATCGGTGTAGGCAATCTCTTCCAAGGTTCCCAGAGTTGCGCCCACTTTGTAAGCAGCGGCATCTTCAACGCTGCTAACCGGAAGATCTGCAGAAGCATAGACAGCCCAGAAGAAGGGGGCATAAGCATTGGAGAAATTAATCACCTCTGCGCGCTCTGGTTTGACACCCATACTCGAAATCACCAGGTCAACTTTTCCAGAAGTCAGATAAGGGATGCGGTTTGCACTGGTAACAGGAACCAGCTCGACCTCTACGCCCATATCAGTGGCAACCATTTTGGCAACATCCACATCATAGCCAGTGTGTTCCCCGTCAGCTCCAATAGTGCCAAACAGTGGGGTATCTTCCGGAACTGCAATGCGAATCACCCCATTTTTCTTTATCTGTTCGATTTCATTGACGTTGACCGCGGCTGCAGCAGTCTCAGGGCTTGCTGCGGGAGCGGCACCGGCACAGCCGGACAAAACCATTACAAGCAATACAGAAACACTGACCAGGATGAGCAAGTAATTCTTTTTCATTTTTACTCCTTGTTTAAAATAGTATGCTGGCTTTACTGTTTTTGATAATTTCTGAACCTGTGGTGACTGAAGATGAATTTCCGCTACAGTGACTCAATCGTCAACTTTGCTTCCAGCCGTTGGCTGTACAAAGAAAGTGGGTAACATATAACAAAGTAAAGAAACCCAACCATGCTAAAAATCAGAAATGGTTCAAACGTTACATTATTCAGAATCTGTCCTCGCCGGGTCAGTTCAACAAAACCGATGATCGATGTGAGTGAAGTATTTTTTATCACCTGCACAAGAAAACCAATTGTTGGTGGAATGGATATTTTGACTGCCTGGGGAAGAATAATAAGGCCAAATTGCTCAAACCAGCTCAGCCCCAACGATCTGGCTGCCTCCCACTGTGTCCTTGGGATAGATTCAATACTTCCCCGCCATATATCTGCCAGGTACGCTGAAGCGTAAAAGGTCATTGCCAGGCTTGCTGAAACAATTGCAGGTACGTCATATCCTAAAATGATAGGGATTCCAAAAAAGATGAGAAACAACTGCATCAAGAGTGGTGTACCCTGAAAAAATGAAATGTAAAATTGCGCCGCCCTTTTAAGAATTTTATTGTCAGCGATGCGCATCATGGTGAATAACATCCCAATGATCCCACCGCCGGTAAATGCGATCAGCGATAGTGTAATCGTCCATTGCAGCGCTTTTATCAAAGCAAACATGATTTGGGGAAAATTGAAATCAGACATCGTTAATTAACCGGCGCCTTCCTAAAAATCAACCTGGAGATCAAACGGAACAGGACACGGAATAATTGAGCAATTAGAAGGTATCCCACAGTGATGAAGAGGTAAATCTCAAAATTCCGAAAAGTTCTTGAAGCGACATATTTCGCCTGGTAGGCTAATTCCTCTGCCGATATCACCGAGATAACTGCTGAGTTCAAAATAAAGAGAATGAACTGACTGGTAAGAGCAGGATACACTTTCATTAATGCTGGCTTCAGGACTACAAATCGAAAAATCTGTAAACCCGAAAGTCCCAATGCGCGCCCTGCTTCAATTTGTCCTTTTGAGATTGATTCGATCCCTGCCCGGACAATTTCGGTCGCGTATGCACCGATATTGATGGTGAGCGCAATTAAAGCTGCCTGCCAGGCCGGGATCATGATTTTGAGTGCAGGTAAACCGAAGTAAATGAAAAAAAGCTGCACAAGGAACGGTGTATTTCGAATGATTTCGATATAAGCCTGGATCAACCCTGAAAGAATGCGGTTCTTCAACAGTTGCAGCCCCGCCATAACGATACCGACCAGCAAACCCAGCCCTGTCGCAATTCCGGTAATCCTTATGGTCATCAAGGCCCCTTGCAAAAAGAGTTCCCGGTACCGCCAGATTACACTGAAATCAAAATCATATCCCATAAAAAACCTCAATGCGCAGGATTAATTTTCTTCGTAAACCCCTGTATTCAGTGTATAGAAAATCCCCCCGCATTACATCCGGTGCGAGGGGGATTTTATGTTGAACAAGTTATTGATATTCTTATCCCCCAAATGGGGGATAAGAATATCCGTCAGGTAACTAATTTGTTTCGGATTGCCAGCGACGCAGCCTCCAGCCGGCTGTTTACATCCAGCTTTTTCAAGATATGGCTGACATGTGTTTTGATGGTGGAGTTGCTCACCGATAACTTCTCAGCCATTGCAGGGTTGCTGTAGCCCTCCACCAACAGCTTTAAAACATGCCGTTCTCGCTCAGTCAAATCCTGCCCAAGAGAAAAAGGCTGGGTAGCTTTATTGATGAGAACCCGCGTCGCGTCAGGAGCCAGCGTGGGCTGCCCTTTCCGCACAGCGCGAATAGCGGAAGCCAGCTCATCCACCGAAACGTTTTTAAACAAATAACCGATTGCCCCTGCCTCCAGGGCAGTTTCAACCAGCTTCTCTTCGCTGAAACTGGTCAGTGCAATGACCTGTGTTTCCGAAAAACGTTCTCGGATCAATCGTGTTGCGGTAATGCCGTCCATCACTGGCATAATCAAGTCCATCAAGACGACATCGGGGCGCAGTTCTTCACATTTATCCAGCGCATCCTGCCCATTAATGGCTTCTCCTACCAGTTTAAAATCATCATAAGCGAGCAAGAAAACGGTAAGCCCGCTGCGCACCATGTCATGGTCGTCGACCAGCAGTATACGGATAGGAGATTGTTCACTCATCTTATTGCTCATCAAATCATTATCTCATAAATTTTCGCGCCCCGCGAAGTGATAAAACAGAATAGCTGTCACTTTTCGGTGCAATGTAAATTGAGGCAGCAAGCGTTCTCGTACCGGCACGACAACAGGCACAGCAAGGTCTTGAGATGGCGCTGGTTTCACTACCCTGCTGAATCAGGCCAGATCACATCAATTTCTGTCCCTTTTCCTGGCTGGCTGTTAATCGCCAGGTGCGCGCCAATGTTTTTTGCCCGTTCACGCATGATTTGCAGACCCAGATGCCTGTCTTCGACCGCGTGTATTTCAAAGCCCTGTCCATCGTCACAGATATGTAATGTGATCCGCTCCACGTTCTGGTTGAGTTTGAGCGTAACATGCTGCGCGCGCGCATGCTTGACAACATTGTTTAATGCTTCTTGCGCTATTCGGAACAGATTTTTCTTCACCTGCATCGGGATTTGACATTCGCCCTCTGCTTCCAGTGTAATATCCAACTGGGTATGGCCTTTCATGCCATCCACCAACTGATGCAGCAGCTCTTTTAATACTGCATCGGCCATAGAAACCGGGCGCAGCTCTAGCAGCATGATCCGCATCTCTGCCAGCGCTCCCCGAATCAGCTTGTGAAGTACATCCAATTGCTGCCGCACCAGCAGCGGGTCGCGTTCCCATAGGCGTGGTAAGGTCTCGGCGATCACGCTGGCAGAAAACAGACTCTGGTTCACAGCATCGTGCAGCTCTCTTGCCAGGCGCTGCCGATCTTCCAGCACGGCGGTTTCTTCTGCCTGCCGGCGCAAGCGCACATTCTCAACCGCCAACCCGATATGATCCGCAATCGAGGATAACAAGGTCAGCTCTTCATCACTCAATTGGCATTCATCTCCACCCAAAATACTGAGAAGCCCCAGCAATTTCCCGCGCGCATCCTGGATGGGAACCCCAACATAAGATTGCCATTCACTCTGGCGAACCAATTCCGGCATGGACATATCCGCGGCAAGGTCTGAGATCACCAACGGAGAATGTCCTTCAAAAATGGTTCTGATATCCTCCTGACCAGCAAAAAAGGCTGCAATGCCATCTGAAATGGCATCAGATACGCCCAGTTGTGTATTCAATCGTAAGATTGGCGAGGTTTCGTCCACCAATTGGATAATCCCCGCCTTGCATCGCATGGCTGATAATGAGCGTTCAAGAGAGCGGGAGAGCAGCTCATCCAGATCCAACACCTGGCTGGCCACTGCCGTCACATCGTATAGCACCGAAAGCTTCCGGTTCTGGTCAGCGACCCGTTGTTCCAACTCCTCCGTATAGCGCTGCACTTTCTCCTGCAGCCGTCTGCGTTCCATGATTTCTGCGTTCAGGCCTTTATTAACCTGGGCCAGTTCTTCCGTTCGTTCTACAACACGCTGCTCCAGTTCGTGCTGTAAAGCAATCAGCTCGGCGGTGCGTTCCGAAACCAGCTCTTCCAGATGCTCGCGATATTGTGTAAGCTCCGCCTCAGTTTTCTTACGATCCGAAATGTCAATTATGGAGACAAATACTTTTTTCCAGCTTTCTTCATAGCCGGGAGCAATCGATATACTGGTGCCAACCCACAGCTTTTCGCCAGTCACCGTTTGCTGGATGGTCTCACATTCAAAATGAACCTCCCCTTCTGCAAACGCGACCAGCTGCTGCTTAAAGGGAGCCAGGGATTTGTCGGTAAACACGCCAGCCAGGCCCAGGTACAACCGCTCTTTGCTGTCTGTTCCAAAGAGTTCCAGTGTATTTTGATTGACATTCAGCACTTTCACAGCGCGCACACAATCGGATAGTGTTTCAGGGTGCTCATCAAAATATGTCAGAAAATCGCTTACACCCTCCACCCGCAGCCGGTCGATGATCCGCTTAACCCTTGAGAAGTCTTCTTCGCGCAGCGAGATGGGAGAATCTTCAAAGATGCTGCGGTATTGCGCTTCGCTCTCTGCCAGTTCGATATTTGCGCTGTGCAGCTCTTCAGTGCGGGCTCGCACACGCATCTCCAATTCCCGGTTGGATTGGATGATTCGCCAGTATAACCATATGACACCTGTCAACAAAATGATCAGGATCAGAACATAAAAATAGACAAAGATGTTTTTCTTCAACCAAATGGCTGATATTTTCCCGATAACAGTATCTTCGTAATAAATATCCGCGGTGATTTCCACGCGTTGGATCAGCTTGAGGGTGATCAGCAAACTGGTCAGGGTGTCGGGAGGATCGCTCTGCACATCGACAAAAGTTGTCCCTTCATTTGTGATGACGCGGAACTGTTCATAATCCTGCTCATTGACCATCAGGGTTAAATAATCGGTTGGCGCCTGCGATTCAAAATTCCACAGAGAATTCGAAATGATACCCGCTTAGGCTTCAACAGTCTGGTATCGCTTGGCAAAAGTATAATTCTCATACCCCAATACAAAGAACAAAAAAAGGACACAAAACCCAATAATCACAAAAAAAACGAATCTTTTGGCTTCTGTCCTTGGTTTGCTCATGTCAATGGGACTTTATTCCGCCGGGAGGTCAACATACTGGCGGATAGCGGCATTCAGCCGCTCGATGGTAGAGTCTTCTATCTCGAAGTTGCAAAGGATATATCGTTTTTCCCCGGAGACAATATCCGTGAAGTTAATGGTCTTAAAATCCTGCACATCATATTCTGAAGCTTTGATCAGTCCTTCGGCTTCCTCAGGCGCAATAAAAAAATAATCTGCGTGGTTGGCATAGATCATTTTCAGCATTCCACTATTTTCAACCGTTGTTTCAATGCGAACAGGTTCCAACTCCTCAATTTTTCGATCAATATAATTCCCATAGGAGTAACCATCCTTCACCAGCAAAGTTAATTGCGGGTTGGAAAAGAAATCCTCCACCACACCAGAAGAAGGTATCCTGTCATTATCTGCCCGTGCCAGCGCGATCTGCGGCTTGTCCTGGTAAATTGGCAGCGTAAATTTGGCATACGTCTCCCGCTCCGCTGATTTAAACCACCCTGGCAGACAGTTTCGCCCGTTATTTTGCTGCAGGATATAAATCTGACGTTTGGAGGGGGTTTGCTTCCACTCAAAAGGTATCTGGCTCTTCTCAAAAATGAGGGTTGTCGGGCTGCCGGTCAACCCTTCTACATCGTTGTCACTCGTGACGAGATAGGGGGGTCTCTCATTATAGTGCAGGTAAATCAGTTCCCCCTCTGCCGGCGGCAAAGTTGGAGAAATCTCAGGGGCGGCAGGTTCTTGTCTGAGAGAAGAGCAAGAAACCCCTGCCAGCAAAACAAAGCTTGCAGTCAGTAATATTCGATAACCAGCCAGCCAATCTGAAATTTTCACAGCAACCTGTAAATGAAGTAAGTAATCCGGCTAATATCGTAAAAATGCCTGGATCAAAACCAATTGTTCTGATTATAGCGACACTTGATGATTATGTAAAGTTGCGCCGGAACACGCGGCCCGCCGCGCGCAGCCGTTAAAACACCAACCCGGCCTCCGGCTGCCCCGCGGGCGGCGCTGGAAACCGGGTTGGAATACCGTTCAAAAGTTCACTCGATCACATCATAAAACAATGGCAGCGGTTCACACGGTTCATCGCTCCAGGTATGCGCCCGTAAAAGCTGCTCGCGGGCTGTTTTCAGCTTTTCAGGGTCGTTCGCGTGGACCACAAACAAGGGCTCGCCTGCCGTAAGCTTTTCGCCAACCTTATGCAGCACCTCGAACCCCACCGCGTGGTCGACAGGATCCCCTTTTTTGGCGCGCCCTGCCCCCAGCTCTACCGCGGCATTGCCGATCACCTGGGCATGGATCCCTTTGAGGTAACCGCCGCGGGGAGCCGGTACGGTTTCAATGTACCTGGCAGCCGGCAGCTTCTCGGGGTGATCTACATAATCCACATCGCCACCCTGGGCAGCCACCAGTTTGCGGAAATAATCAAACGCCGAGCCGTTCTCAATGGCCGTTTCCAACATTTTTCGGGCTGTTTCCACGCTGGCCGCCTTCTTGCCCAGCACCAGCATGTGGCTGGAGACCACCATACAGTGCTCCCGGAAATCCGCCGGGCCGCCGCCGCGCAGGGTGTCGATTGCCTCACGCAGTTCAATGGCGTTGCCCACCGCGAATCCCAGCGGCTGGTTCATATCAGAGATCAATGCCGTAACTTTGCGGCCGCTCAGTTCGCCGATTGAGACCATTAATCTGGCCAGATGTCTGGCATCTTCCAGATTTTCCATAAACGCCCCCACCCCGGTCTTCACATCCAGCAAAATGGCCTGCGCGCCGGCAGCGATCTTTTTGCTCATCACCGAAGAAGCGATCAGCGGAATGGAAGGCACTGTCCCGGTCACATCGCGCAAAGCGTACAGCTTGCCATCCGCCGGGGCCAGGTCTCCGGATTGCCCGCTCAAGACCACCCCCAGCTCTCTGAGCTGGTTGAGGAACGCTTCCTGAGAAAGGTCCACCCGGTAGCCCGGGATCGATTCCATTTTATCCAGCGTGCCGCCGCTGAACCCCAACCCCCGGCCAGACATCTTGCCCACCGGCAGGCCGCAGGCGCGCACCATCGGGGCCACTGCCAGGGTGGTCTTATCGCCCACGCCTCCCGTGGAATGTTTATCCACTACCACATCCACCGCCGAGGAAAGATCCAGAATTTCGCCGGAATTTGCCATCGCCTGCGTCAGATGGGTGGTTTCCTGGTCTGTCATCCCATTCAGCAGCACCGCCATTGCCCAGGAAGAAACCTGATAATCCGGGATCTCTCCCTGGGTGAACCCTTGCACAAAGAATTCAATTTCCTCACGGCTCAATTCTCCGTGATCTCTTTTCTTGATGATAATATCTACAGCACGCATCCCATCCAGCCTTTCAAAAAATCTCGGGGTAAAAATGAGCCGGTTGCTCAACCAACCCATTAAGCGCCCGCCAGTACGGAAACAGAACCCATTAAATGACTTTGTAAAGTACATTATACCCAAAACGCGCTGGTTTTTGCCCGGACGTAAACCCACTTGCTCCCCTCCCCAGGCCCAACAAAACCGCGCCGTTATCCCCTCTGCCGGTGGACTTTAAACGCATCGAGGTATTCCTCTCAGAACAATCTCAAAGGAATACCTCGATGATCCTTTATTTTAGCGGTCCGCTATCGTTTGACCTGAATGGTTACCTTGCGGTAAGGCTCTTCGCCCATGCTTTGGGTAACCACATCCGGATGATCGCGGAGTTCAAGATGGATCAGGCGGCGCTCATTGGCGGGCATCGGCTCCAGCACCTGCCGCCGGTGGGTCTGAACAGCCTGGTCTGCCATGCGGCGGGCCAATTTGCGGAGCTGGCGCTCGCGGCGGAACCGGTATCCCTGCACGTCAATCATCAGCGGGACCCAGTGCCCCAGCTGCTTGCCAACGATCAGATTGGCGATGTACTGTAAAGCATTGAGGGTTTCGGACCGGCGTCCAATCAGAATGCTGAGGTCCTGGCCGCGGATATCCACCAGCAAAACCGATTCATCTTTCTCATCTTCCGGTTCCAGATATTTGGCCTGCACCTGGGCGCTGATCTTCATCTTCTCAAGCAGATCACCCACCACCTGTTTGGCCACTGTGAGGGTCTCATCCATTTCAGGCTCAACCTGTTCGGCTTCTTCCTCAAATGTTTCCTCCTCTACGCTCTCATCCTGTGACGGCGCAGGGGCGGCGGCCTGTGCTGCAGGCGCTTTCCTGACTGGGGCAGCTTCGCCTTCAGTCTTAATGCTCAACCGGACCCGGGCCTGCCGGCTGCCTATCCCCAGAAAGCCCCGGCTGCCCTCATCCAACACTTCAGCCTCAAGCAGTTCTTCGGGAATGCCCAGTTGCGCTGCGCCTTTTTCAATGGCTTCTTCAATGGATGGCGCAATGATTTCTAATGTTGTCTTTTCATGGCTCATAATCACCTCGGTTCTAAAGCGCGTCTGATTATTTTTTTGCTTTATCAGACCCGCGGGATGGCAGCAAGTTTTTCCAGTTCAAACGTCCCATTAACGCATATTCCAGGATCGCGACCAAACTGGATGTCGTAAAATACAACGCCAGCCCCGAAGCCAGGGAATAGGCCATATAGCCCATCAGGACAGGCATGTAAATGGTCATCATGTTGCCCATAACGGCCGCCTGCTCATTTCCCGGCGAGGTGGGCGGCTGCATCAATTTCGACTGCATAAAGCTCACGATGACCACCACAACCGCCAGTACCGGGATCCCAAAGCTCACAAACGGCAGGTTAAGCCGTTCGGGCTGCCCCAGATCCATCCACAGGAAATTACTGTTCAACGGGACCAGCTCGGCCACATTTAACAAACCCGGATAGATTTGACGGGTGAGGTTCAACAGTTCAATCGGCGTGTTGGCCAGAGACCGGATAACGCTCTGGTACAGCCCAATGATGAGGGGGAACTGGATTAAGGTTGGCAGACAGGATGAAAACGGGCTGACACCCAGCTCCTGGTACAGTTTCATCTGTTCCTGGGCCAGTTTCTCTTTATCATCCTTATATTTCTTCTGCATATCCAGATAACGTTTATCGTTCTGCATTTCCTGCATGGCCTGGGCGCCCTTGAGCTGCTTCGCAGTCAGCGGATGGGTGACCAGACGGATCAGCATCGTGAACAGGATAATCGCAATCCCAAAGTTCCCAACCAGGCTGTAAATAAACAACAGCACATTAATAAAAGGGGTAATAATAATCGCGTCCCACATATGATTTTCTTCCTAACTCTTATTTCGCCAGTGAGTAAGCCCACCGCTGGTTGCCAGAAAAATCGACCGCCACCAGCAGTTGATCTCCCGAGGTTACCGGGATCATCAGATACTCGCCGGCAACCACCGGCTCACCATACAGTTTACCATTAAGCAGCAGACTCCACAGCCGCTCCCCCGAAAAGCTCAGCGCCTGAACCCCGTTATCTTCGGTGACAAAAGCGATTCCATCCTCAAAGACCGTCATGCTGCCGGTAATCGCCCCGACCCCTTCCACCTTCCAAAGCTCAGTCCCTTTTTCCGCGTCCACCGCGTAAATGGTTCCGGACATGTCTCCGAAGTACAGGTTTCCTTCGTGGTAAGAAGGACGGCCCCAGATCATCCCCGTTACCGGGAACCGCCACAGCACCTTTCCGGCTTGCGCGTCCACCGAAACCACCTCTTTGGCCATTGAACCCACATACAGGGTCTCTTCCACAAAGGTCGGGCTGGAGACAATCGATCCGCCCAGGTCGGTTTTCCAGATCTGGCTGCCATCGGTGGGGTCCACCGCGTATAAGTTGTGGTCCATCGAAGCGACAAACAAACGGTCGCTGTCGAGGACGGGCTGCGACCACAGCGCTTCTTCCGCCTTGAACGTCCACTGCAGGCTGCCGTTCAGGTCAATCGCGTACAGGTTGTCATCGGCGTTCGGCACCAAAACCAGGTCGCCCATGAAAAGCGGCTGGCCAATGTAGCGGTCTTTGGCGGTGTTAAACTGCCAGCGTTCGCTGCCGGTTTTCGGGTCGAGGGCGTAGAGGTCATTAAAGTATCCGCCCGCGATCAAAAGGTCTTCAGAGACTGCCGGAGGGGCGTAAAACAACTGGCGGGCGCTCGGCTCGGCCGGATAGCTCCAGAGCAGGCTGCCATTATTCGCCTGAAGCGCAAGAATTTGCTGCTGGTAAGCGACATAAACCGTATCCTGGTCCACAGTTACACCGGGCCAGCTCGTCGCGCGAAAGGCCTGACCGCCTCCCCCGCAGGCGCTGAGGGTGAGGGTCAGGATCAAAAAAAGCAGGATGGGGAAAATTCGTTTCAGTTTCATACTCTTCAATATCTCTTTTTCATGGGTTAATGGTCATGTGAACAACATTTGGAGGCG
>ENA-ORXD01001257-ORXD01001257.1-sediment-metagenome-genome-assembly--contig:-NODE-1257-length-22388-cov-5.782663_pt1 | contig 22388 bp, 19 predicted proteins | sample MGYA00237862_ERZ511471 | MGnify/ENA metagenome assembly ERZ511471
TGAGATTTGAACTCACACGCCCGAAAGGACACTACGCCCTGAACGTAGCGCGTCTGCCATTCCGCCACTTCGGCACACCAAGTTAAATTATAGACGGGGCTAACGCCGGGTGTCAACGTAAATAGCCCGGCTGGCTACCCCTTTGATCATAAACCCAAAGCAACGCGTATATTGCTTGAAACTCTTTCCATCTCAACAAGCGGCATGGTTCCCAATTTCCGCTCTATCAAAGATTGTTTTACTGTCCTAATTATCCCGGTAACTACCGAGGGAAACAACAGGCCGGCTTCTTTCCAGATGTCAATCCTGGAGTCACCTGTTAGAACACGATCCGTCCGGCTGGTAATTGCAGCAATAATCGCCTCTTCTCTACTCATGTTGTATTCATCCGAACTTAGTATCAATGCAGGACGACGCTTAATTCCGGCCTGATCAGGAAATAAAAAACCGACAAGAACTACGTCGCCTTGTTTAAATCCGGTCATAAGCAGAGTCCATATCATTATCCCAGATTTGAGCAAGCACCGGGTCGGACTGAGCTGTCATTTCCAGTACGCCATTAAGCGAATCCCGGCTGGCCTCAAGACGGAGGACTTTATCCAGATCTTCCCTGCGAAAACGCCTGTGGCGTTCCTGCCCGATCAAATATGCCGGCAGTCTTTTATCCCTGGTGAACTTGTAAATAGTTCTCCGCGACACCCTTAAGTAATCTGCAGCCTCATCAACGGTAAACCATTCCTGTAATACTGGCATAGCGATTCCTCCGCTGATTGTATAATATTGATTATAACAGCACATACTAGCACGTACAGGTAGAATAAATCCAGCAGTTGCCCGGGAAAAGCATGCGCCAAAAGTCCCTAGCCAGCCTCCAAACCCCGATGTTAACATAATTTCCAATGAATAAATATCAACAGAAGGGCGGCGGCCCGCCCGGCAACCAGCATGCCCGCAAACATGGCTTTTATGCCCGCTACCTTACCCCGGAAGAACAGCAGGCACTTCAGGAGGCTACCCTGGTGGAAGGGCTGGACGAGGAAATCGCCCTGATGCGAGTCAAAATCCAGGGGATTCTGGACTACGACCCGCAAAATATCGAGCTTTTAAGCCGCGGCATGACCACCCTGGCCAGTCTGGTGCGCACCCGCTATAACCTGGGCAGGGAAGACAAGCAGGGCTTGAAGGAAGCTATCGGCACCGTGCTCAAGGATGTCGCCCTGCCGCTGGGGCTCAGCCTGGGTAATTTCATTGGTAAATAGGCTGCGTCCTTACCAGCAGGAAATTGCCAGGGCAATTCTCCAAAGCGTTTTCGAGCGCAAGGGGTTCACGTTCAGTGTGGAAATCGCCCGCCAGGGCGGTAAAAACGAGCTTTCCGCCCAGCTTGAACTGCTGCTGCTTACCCTTCACATGGCATCACCTCCCCAAAACCTGGTGAAGTGTGCGCCCACTTTCAAGCCGCAAACCGTCATCTCTATGCAGAGACTCAAGGACAGGTTGAATGACGCCGGATTTTCGAACATGTGGCGTTCCAGCATGGGTTACATCATCAGCCTGGGTAATTGCCGGGCGGTTTTTCTTTCCGCCGACAGGTCCGCCAGCACAGTAGGCAACACGGCTCACCTCCTGCTTGAAATTGACGAGGCCCAGGATATAGACAAGGAGAAATTCAGCCGGGACTTCAAGCCTATGGGCGCATCCACCAACGTAACAACCGTGTTATACGGCACCGCCTGGGATACGAGCACTCTCCTGGAAGAAGTAAAACTGGCCAACCTCGAACTTGAAACCAGGGACGGCATCCGCCGTCATTTTCAATACGACTGGCAGATGGTTGCCCGTTACAATCCGGATTATGCCGGCTACGTTGAAAACGAACGGATCCGGCTGGGTGAAAACCACCCCCTCTTCCAGACCCAGTATCTCCTGAAAACGCTTTCATCAGGAGGTGGTTTCTTTAGCCGGGACATGCTGGCGCTGTTGAACGGAAGCCACCAGCGGCTTTCCAGCCCCGAGCCCGGTAAAAGCTATATTGCGGGCATCGACATCGCCGGGGAGGCCGAGGAGGCCTACGACGCTTTACTGGATGTCAAACCCCGGTTGGATTCCACGGTGGTTACCATCGCCGAAATCAGTTCGTCCCCCGGAAATCATGAACCGGTTTTGAAAGTAGTGGAGCATTACTGCTGGACCGGGGAAAAGCACCCCAGCCTGCATAACAAACTGGTAAGCCTGCTTTCCGGCACCTGGAAATGCCGCCGAATTACTGTCGATGCCACCGGCATGGGTCAGCCGGTAGCCTCCTACCTTAAAAAAGCGCTGGGTTCCAGGGTCGAACCCTTCGTCTTTTCTGCCAAAAGCAAGTCCGAACTGGCTTTCGAGCTTATCGCCGCGGTAAACGCCGGACGGGTGAAAATGTATCGAGGAGACGGCTCGAACGAATCTATCCGTTTCTGGAATGAAGCCGAAAAAGCCAGAGCCTGCTACACCACCGGGCGCAGCCTCAATTTCTATGTAGACAGGGCAGACAGCCACGACGATTTCCTGATGAGCCTGGCTCTTACAGTCAGAGCTTCCCTGGGTTACCATCCACGCCTGGCAAAGGGGAATTAATAAAACAGTTCAGCGATGCGCCAGCGGAAAACGTAAACCAAAACGCCGATTATCACGACCGCCAGCCCGACCAGCAGCCAGGTCGCCCACGCCGGCCAGTAGAAACCGTAATAAAACTCGCTTTCTGCCGACCAGGGGCTGGTATTGCCGGCTTCATCTACCGCTCTAACCCGCCAGAAGTAGGATTCGCCTTCCCCCGATGTTGCCAGCCTGTCTGATGTCTGGAGAGCGAATTCCGTACCGGAAAGCCCGGATTTACCAAGCGCCGGCTCAGCCGTACCCTTTCCCGGGATTATCTGAAATTCATAGGTTACATCCATGTACTCGTAGTCAACCAGCTGCCACCGGAAGCTGACCGCACCCTTGAGACGGGCCTGGGGTTCAGGCGAAACCGGTACCGGTGCCGGCGGCACCGTTTCTTCTACCGTAAACGGCATAATCTTTTTAATAACACCGTCGCTGATGCTGATGCTATGCTGCCCGGATACATCCACCGGCACCTCGATAAACACGTTGAACGCCCCGTCGGCATTGGTTGTTATCGCACCTGCTCCTTCAACCGGCTCATCGTCCCATTCCAGCACTAGTGCCTTGTCCGGCCAGAAGCCGGAACCGGTGATGTTGATATAATCACCCACCGGAGCGCTGGCTGGTGTCAGTGCAGCCTGAGCGATAATGGTAATGTTTCGGGTAAGAACCGTTCCTGCCACTTCGATTTTAAGTTCGAAAGTGCCTTCCTGGACATGAGGAATAACAAGCGCCACATTGCATGAACCGGCCGCATCCGTATTCACCACCGGCATCTGCATTCCGGCAATTGTGATGAGCATCGGGCTCGAGGGCGCAAAACCGCTGCCCTGAACTATCAGCTGTTTACCGACTGCACTGCTCTGGGAGCTCAATTCCACCTCGGCCGAGGTGGTAAATTCTTCGATCAGAATAACGTTATCAACCCTTACTTCAAGCCGGTGGGTGCCCGGGGCAACCGCTGGAATGGTAAACGCTAAATCAAGACTGCCATCCGCCCCGACTTTCACCGCAGCCGGGTTGGTAGTCAGGAAAACACTGTTAAAATAAACCGTAACCGGCTTGCCGGCCTGAAGGCCACTGCCGGTTACCTCAACCACTGTGCCGGCTTTCCCGCTGAGGGGTGCAACATCTATTTGCGGTAAAACGTTGCAGCTGGCTGAAGCTTCGACCTCGCCATCGGCAGCTTTAATGGTATGGCTGCCGCCGGACAGCGGCGGAATTATGAAGCTCCCGGAGAAAGTACCGCCGGACGTGGTGGTTATAGCAGCTTTTGGCAGTAACGCCGCCCCGTCAACGGTAAGTGTTATTTCCTTTGACTTATTGAACTCTACGCCGCTTATTTCGACGGTTTGGCCTACCTGGCCGGAAACCGGCGCCAGGGCAATTACCGGGTTCAGCGGCGGCGGCAGCACGCTAAATTCATGCTGCGCGGCTATCTGGCTGTTGGTAACGTCGGTGGCTGTAATATTGTAAACCCCTTCTTCGATGTCAGGAACGATGGCGGTGACTACAAAACTGCCGTTATCAGTCGTCCGTCCGTTTTCTCCGGTGACCCATGCCACGTTGACCTGTTGAGTTCCGAGAGTAAATACCACCCCTTTGGAACTGCCGAAGCCGGTGCCGGTGATGTAAACCTGCTGGCCCGCCATGGCGGAGGTTTTATCCAGTTTGATCACAGGGAGCACCTGGTACTGGAAATCGGTTGTAATTTGAGTAAGCGAACTCTGGACCGATATCGTATGCAGGGCGTAGGGGCTGGCGGGTACAGTCATAAGCAGTGAAAACTCCCCGCTGCTGTCTACCCGCGTCGAACCGGCAATGTAATCCTGGGTAATGTCAATACCGCGGAATATTACAGTGATATCTTCCCCGGGCATATAACCTTCACCCGTAATGCTGACTTTATCATCGACGTATCCTGAAGAAGCGCCAATTTCAGCAGAAGCAAAGCCGGTCATGGTAAAAGTGGCTTTTGCCAGTATCAGGGCGCTTTCTCCTTCGGTGATGTACACTTGATAGGGGCCATCGTGAAACACCAGCTCCGTTCCACCACTGTGGATATCCAGTGAAACCGGCACTTCAAACCGGCCCTCGAAAAACCCGAGGCTGGACGTATTTACAGTAAGTACTTTTTTATAGCGGGTTATGCTGGTGCCGATGTTTTTGGCCGTAGCGATGTTGGTATCCTGGCTGGAAAAATAGATATCCACGGAAGAAGACACCGGCAGGTTTATACCCAGAACCCCAACCTCCATGCCGAGCGTTCCGGTGTCCGGTTCGAGCGCGACCTGGGGAGCCGCCGAAACCATTACTGCCGGCAGCAAGAGTGCGATAAGCACCAGGGTAAATACTGTCAGCGCCGGTTTGAAAAGGGTACTGTTTTTCATTTCCTTCCCCTTCGTTTGTAACTCTGTTTGCGGGTATCTGATTTAGATTAGGACTTTCAGCCTTGAAGTGTCAAGAGGGTTCAAGTTGCACGAGGGGAACACTAATGAGTATTGTTTTATGAGACCGCCACGATTTGCTGGCGCAAATTTCGCGATGACCACCCAAACCGTCTTTGCGAGCCTGCGAAGCAGGCGTGGCAAACTCATGTTTCTTTATTTACTTACCTGAGTCTCGCTACAGCCTCCCAATCTGGTCAGCAGTGTCATTCCGATGAGTTTTGACCGATATACAGAAGCTCCCTCTCCGTTGCGGAGAGGGAGCTTCGATTAAAGTTCAGGTTAAAGCCTAGTATGAATAATAGGCTATACGTTTGCCGAGCACGAAAGTAATTACCCCCAGCACCACCACGCCCAGGCCGATAAGCACCCAGGTGAGCCAGGCGGGCCAGGTTGAGCCGTAGTAGAAATCGGCAGCACCGGTCCAGCCGCTGGCGTTGCCGGCTGCATCCACGGCACGTACCCGCCAGAAGTAGGGGTTGTCCTGCCCGGCCTTCTCCAGCTTCTCGGTAGCGGCCAGGGTGTATTCGGTAGCAGTCAGGCCCGTCTTTTCCAGCACCAGGGTGGTGAAGCTGGCATCGCGGGCAATCTGGAGCTCGTAGGTTACCGCCATAATGTCGTAGCTGACCGGGTTCCAGTCGAAGGTCGGGCTGCCGGTGAGCCTCGATTTGAGGGCCGGTGAAAGCGGCTGGGGTATGGGCGGAGTAGAGGCTGAAACGGCGAAGGTATGCGTCTTGGTAACGGTGCCGTCGCTTATGCTGATGGTGTAGTTGCCGCCCTGGACCGGTGGAACGGCAAACGCTACGTTGAAGGCGCCTTCGGCGGTGGTGGTCAGGCCGGTCGAGCCTTCTACGGTCTGGCCGTCCCAGGTAAGGCTAAGCGGTTTGCTGGCGCCGAAGCCGGTGCCGGTTATAGCTACCTGGGTGCCCACCGGGCCGCTTGACGGACTGAAGGAAACGTCGGCCGAGGTGGTAAAGTTTTTGGACACGCTGATGCCGGCCACTTCCACCTTTACCGGGTAGGTGCCTTCGGCTACTGCCGGAACGGTGAATTCCACGCTCAGGCTGCCCTGGCTGGTGGTGGTGGTTGTGGTTAGCTGGGCATTGCCGAAGGTGATGACCGCCGGGGAACTGGGGGCAAAGCCGGAAGCGGTAATAACCGCCTTGGTGCCTGCTTTGCCACTGGTGGGAGCTATTGAAAACTCTATGGAGGTAGTAAAGTTTTTAACTACCGTGGCATCGCCCACTCTCACCTCGACTGCGTGGGAACCGTCGGCAACAGCCGGGACCTTGAAGGTACAGCTGAAACTGCCCTTGGAACTGGTAGTTGCCGGTGAAGGTGTCGTAGCTACGGGCTCGCCCTTGAAGTAAACGGTAACCGTTCTGGCGGCTCCAAAACCGGTGCCGGTAACGGTGACTTCGGTACCCGCTTTACCCGTTGCGGGGGTCATGGTGATTTCAGAAGAGACCGTAAAGGTGGCGGTGGTTTCGACTCCGCCGCTGGCGGTGGCCTCAAGAGTATGAGTGCCGGCGGCTAGTTCAGGGATTACGAAGCTGCCGGAAAAAGTGCCTTCTGCTGTGGAGGTTATGGGGCTTACCGGGGTTACAGCCGTCCCGTCGATGGAAAGGCTGATGGATTTTGCGGGATTGAACTCGACACCGCTTACGCTGACGGTATCGCCCACCTTGCCTGAAGAAGGTTCGAGGGTAATAACAGGATCCAGAAGCAGGATAACGGCGAAGTTCTTGGCGGCGAATATATCGTCATCGTCTTCATCTACAGCCTCGATTACATAGGTGCCGGGCTGGGTATCGGTGGGTATAGTCACCTGTTCTGCAAAACTGCCCAGGGTGCTGGTACGGCTGGCGGTCTTTTCAATCAGGGTATTGCCCAGGTAAATGTCTACATAATTCCGGCCGTCAAAGCCCTTGCCGGAAACAAGAACGGTAACACCGGCGCCACCTTCTACCGGGTCAATGGTGATGCTGGGCATAATGGAGAACTCGAATTCTGCCTGGGAAAACGATTCATCGCCCTGTACCACAAGTTCATGGGGGCCGTATTCGTCTTCGGGCACAAGAAATACGAATTCGAAGTCGCCGGTAGAATCGACTTCCTCATCGCCTTCTATAATACTGTCGGTAATATCGGCGCCATCCCAGAAAAGCTGTATCTGTTCTCCCGGCTTGTAACCCTCGCCGGTAACGGTTACTTCATCGTCGACGAAGCCTTGATCCATATCTATTTCAACATTCTGGTCCACTGCCCCGGTAACCGTAAAGGGATCTTTATCCAGTATTACCTTGTTTGTTCCGGTAGTATAAACGTAGTGGGCTCCATTGGTGACTGACAGGACATCTTCGCCATCGTTCATAACAGAAGGCACCAGGGGATGAATAGTAGTCAGGATGCCTCCTCCGCCGGGCGCCTGAGTGCCTAGATATTTATAAGTCGTTACGTTGACGCCTACGACTTCGCCCAATTCAACGCTTTGAGATGAAAAATAGAACTCAACGGGCAACCCGTCACCTGCAGTGCCGCCAATATCGAGAATATCTCCGGGTTTACCTTCGTCCGGGTCAACAAATATCGAAGCTGATTGCGCAAAAGCAGGAACAAGGGGTAATAATGCGGTTGTTAATGCCAGTGTGAATATTACTGCGAATGTTTTTGAAAATCTGCCAAGGTTCAAAGGTGTACCCCCCTCATGCGGTTGTTTGTAGATTTTTGAATTTTGTTTAATAAATAGCTTAATGTTAAAAGGCAAAACGTGTCAAATACAGGCTTGGTGATGGTAGCCTTATTGAAAACCCCCTCTCCTTTGCGGAGAGGGGGTTTTATTGGATTTACTGAAAGGATTAGTAAGAATAGTAGGCTATCCGGCGGCCTATCCAGAAAGTCAACATGCCCAGCACCACCACACCCAGGCCGATAAGCACCCAGGTGAGCCAGGCGGGCCAGGTTGAGCCGTAGTAGAAATCGGCAGCACCGGTCCAGCCGCTGGCGTTGCCGGCTGCATCCACGGCACGTACCCGCCAGAAGTAGGGGTTGTCCTGCCCGGCCTTCTCCAGCTTCTCGGTAGCGGCCAGGGTGTATTCGGTAGCAGTCAGGCCCGTCTTTTCCAGCACCAGGGTGGTGAAGCTGGCATCGCGGGCAATCTGGAGCTCGTAGGTTACCGCCATAATGTCGTAGCTGACCGGGTTCCAGTCGAAGGTCGGGCTGCCGGTGAGCCTCGATTTGAGGGCCGGTGAAAGCGGCTGGGGTATGGGCGGAGTAGAGGCTGAAACGGCGAAGGTATGCGTCTTGGTAACGGTGCCGTCGCTTATGCTGATGGTGTAGTTGCCGCCCTGGACCGGTGGAACGGCAAACGCTACGTTGAAGGCGCCTTCGGCGGTGGTGGTCAGGCCGGTCGAGCCTTCTACGGTCTGGCCGTCCCAGGTAAGGCTAAGCGGTTTGCTGGCGCCGAAGCCGGTGCCGGTTATAGCTACCTGGGTGCCCACCGGGCCGCTTGACGGACTGAAGGAAACGTCGGCCGAGGTGGTAAAGTTTTTGGACACGCTGATGCCGGCCACTTCCACCTTTACCGGGTAGGTGCCTTCGGCTACTGCCGGAACGGTGAATTCCACGCTCAGGCTGCCCTGGCTGGTGGTGGTGGTTGTGGTTAGCTGGGCATTGCCGAAGGTGATGACCGCCGGGGAACTGGGGGCAAAGCCGGAAGCGGTAATAACCGCCTTGGTGCCTGCTTTGCCACTGGTGGGAGCTATTGAAAACTCTATGGAGGTAGTAAAGTTTTTAACTACCGTGGCATCGCCCACTCTCACCTCGACTGCGTGGGAACCGTCGGCAACAGCCGGGACCTTGAAGGTACAGCTGAAACTGCCCTTGGAACTGGTAGTTGCCGGTGAAGGTGTCGTAGCTACGGGCTCGCCCTTGAAGTAAACGGTAACCGTTCTGGCGGCTCCAAAACCGGTGCCGGTAACGGTGACTTCGGTACCCGCTTTACCCGTTGCGGGGGTCATGGTGATTTCAGAAGAGACCGTAAAGGTGGCGGTGGTTTCGACTCCGCCGCTGGCGGTGGCCTCAAGAGTATGAGTGCCGGCGGCTAGTTCAGGGATTACGAAGCTGCCGGAAAAAGTGCCTTCTGCTGTGGAGGTTATGGGGCTTACCGGGGTTACAGCCGTCCCGTCGATGGAAAGGCTGATGGATTTTGCGGGATTGAACTCGACACCGCTTACGCTGACGGTATCGCCCACCTTGCCTGAAGAAGGTTCGAGGGTAATAACAGGATCCAGAAGCAGGATAACGGCGAAGTTCTTGGCGGCGAATATATCGTCATCGTCTTCATCTACAGCCTCGATTACATAGGTGCCGGGCTGGGTATCGGTGGGTATAGTCACCTGTTCTGCAAAACTGCCCAGGGTGCTGGTACGGCTGGCGGTCTTTTCAATCAGGGTATTGCCCAGGTAAATGTCTACATAATTCCGGCCGTCAAAGCCCTTGCCGGAAACAAGAACGGTAACACCGGCGCCACCTTCTACCGGGTCAATGGTGATGCTGGGCATAATGGAGAACTCGAATTCTGCCTGGGAAAACGATTCATCGCCCTGTACCACAAGTTCATGGGGGCCGTATTCGTCTTCGGGCACAAGAAATACGAATTCGAAGTCGCCGGTAGAATCGACTTCCTCATCGCCTTCTATAATACTGTCGGTAATATCGGCGCCATCCCAGAAAAGCTGTATCTGTTCTCCCGGCTTGTAACCCTCGCCGGTAACGGTTACTTCATCGTCGACGAAGCCTTGATCGTCACTGAGCTGGGCTGAGGAAAAACCGGACACCCTGAAGGTGGTCTTGCCCACTATGTCGATACTGCTTTCGGCTTCTTCGGTAACGTAAAAATAATATATCCCGTCCCTGTTTACATTTTCATCTTCCGTACCACTCGTCATTGCGCTGGGAATCGTGTAGTTTTTGGGGATTATGTCGCCACTGCTGGGTGCGGTACTGACGATGCCTAAATAGTGGTATGTCGTCAGGGCGTTATCGATATCCTGGCCCAGGTTGGCTTCCTGGTTGGAAAAATAAACCCTGTATTGTGTACTGGCAAGAAATCCGCTGCCCGAAACGGTAACAACGGTGCCCACGGTACCCGAAGTCGGGCTCAGGGTGATGCTCCCGGCGGCTACCGACGTTGCCGGGACTGCGGCCATTAATACTACCAGAGCAAATAAGCTCGATACGATCTTGATCAGTTTATTGCTTTTCAACTTTCTGCCTCCCGTAGAGCCTCTCTTGTTATTATTATCTTAATAGAATAATTCCAGAAGGTAAACAGTGTCAAATAACCCGTCTGCGCTCTTTTCATTCAGCCTGTCTCCGTGATATAAACGTATTCCCCCTGAAAAAGTAAGCACTTGAAAGCCTTGAACCTCATTGAGCCTTCCGATTAAATAATTGACATTTATACCTTATCTACAATAGAATGAGGGCTGTCCGGTTTATAGAACTGGCAAAGCTGCCGGTTTATGGCAAAACCGGGCTTTTTGACGTAAAGGGGGGATGGCACTTGGCCAACATTACCGCTCAATCCGGTGAAAGCTTTGAGAGCATGCTCAAGCGGTTCAACAAGAAGGTACAGCAGGACGGCATTATTTCCGAAGCCCGCCGCCGCGGCTACTACCAGAAACCGCTGACCCGCCGCGCTCGCAAAGCCACCGCCCGCCGGAAGCAGTCCAACAAAGCCTCAAGAGCAAGCAGCAGAAGATAAAAAGGTTGTTGCAATGGCTGAAAGCCTTAAAGCAAAGCTGACGGAAGAATTAAAGACCGCCATGAAGGCCGGTGACAAATGCCGCGTCTCCGTAATTCGCATGCTCATGGCGAGTGTGAAAAACGCCGAAATCGAAAAGCATGGCGAACTGGATAACCCGGAGATCCTGGGGCAGATCGCTAAAGAGTGCAAAAAGCGCAATGAAAGTATCGAGGCTTTCAAACTAGGCAAGCGGGAGGACCTGGTAGCACAGGAAGAAGCCGAACTTGCTATTCTCAAGGGTTACTTACCGGAACAGTTGAGCCGGGAAGAAATAACCGAAGCCGCCCGGGAAGCCATTGAACAGGCAGGCGCAACTACGTTACAGGAAAAAGGCAAAGTAATGGCAATCCTGATGCCCAAAATGAAGGGCCGGGCAGACGGTAAAATTGTCAACGAAGTGGTTAACGAACTGTTACAGGGTTAGTATATAATTTTAAAATGTTTAATGGTGAGGGGGATTTAATCCCCCTCTTTTTTTTACATCCGCCGTCCAAGTTTGGAGATCGCCACGTGTTGCTGGCGCAACTCTCGCGATGACATATGTGTGTTTGTGCGGCTTCGCTATGACCCATGTGAGGTGGGTCGCGATGACAGGTCTGGATGGACGTCTGCGCAATGACCACCCGAACCGTCTTTGCGAGGAAGCCCGTAGGGCTGACGCGGCAATCTGCGAAATCGCCGCATTGGCCTTAGGGGGTAACAGGTAATAATACTGGTATTATTAACTTCCATATTATACTTGCTATTAGTGGAATCTTTTGTTAACATTTAACTTGAAGCAGTATCCACCTATTTGTGAGGCATATTATGGGCAACAAGACCAGGAAAGCTACCTTCAACCTGCATTCGTCCGTTCTTGCAGATCTGGAAAAAGCCATGGTTGAAGGCGCCGCGCCGAGTAAAAACGCATTCGTAGAACAAGCCTTGGTCAAGGAATTAGAGGAACTGAAACGCAAGAGACGTCAATCTCGATGGCAGCAGGGTGCTGCGGACACTCTGTTAATTGATGATATACATGAAATCGAAGCCGGATTCGAAATACCCGACAACGAAACCGCCGGCAGGCTGGACCAATGAACACCTACCAATGGGCCGTCATGGAAGCCAACCTTAATCCGGTTGCCGGAGCAGAACAGCGCGGACGCAGACCGGTGCTTATTGTCAGCAATGAAGAATTCAACCAGGCAATGCCCAACGTAACCGTGTTGCCAATCACCTCGACGAAACGCAGCCTTTACCCTTCGGAGGTGCTCTTGCCGCAGGGTACAGCCGGCCAACCGCTGGACTCTATAATCATGGCTCATCAGATACGCACCATCTCCAAAACCCGGCTTTCCGGTTTATTGGGATATATCGAAGACGCAGCGCTTCGTAATGAAGTTGCACTGGCTATAAAAGAACACCTTGATTTGAAGTAGCAGTGCTTTGAGATCGCCACGTCGGGCTTTGCCCTCCTCGCGATGACGTTTCGATGGGGATTACGGTTTCGCGATGTCCATCCGAACCGTCTTTGCGAGCCTGCAAAGCAGGCGTGGCAAACTCCGAGATCACCACGGCTTGCTTGTGTATGTCTCCCGATGGAATGAATGAGATCGCCACGTCGGGCTTCGCCCTCGCGATGACCCATGGGAGGTTGTTCGCGGTGACTGTGCGTGCCTTACCGCCCCGAAATGATACTCCATGGCAGCGTTTTTTTTGCCGGGATCCTACCCAGATAATCCTGTTCATCTATACCGGCGGTTTCCAGTGCCCGCTTCCAATTGGCAAGAGTGGGTTTTTCCACCGAAGCGATAACTGACGCCAGTTTTTCATCCCCGCGCGAAAGCACCGCCTGAATACGGCTCCAGGCCGGGCTTTCGGTCTTTACTTTGATTCCAGCACCGCTCAATTCGCTCTTCAGGTAATCCAGTCTTTCCTCCAGCATTTCAAGCGGCAATACCGGCTCTCTTTCAAACACCGTAAACGGTTTGGGAACGAACGGGGCAATGTTGATGTTCAGGCTCCGCCTGCGATATTCTTTCAGGCAATTCAGCACCAGGTCTTTCAATGCCGTAATGTCTTCCGCCTCTTCACCCGGAAGACCCGCCATGAAATACAATTTAAGGCCCTTCAAACCGGCTGCCGATACCTTTGCTACCGATTCGAATATTTCTGCCTCTGTAAGGGCTTTTCCGATGTTTTTCCTCAGTTTTTCCGAGCCGGCTTCCGGCGCCATGGTGACCGAATTGGCGCCCGCCAGCACCAGTTCTTTCAAAAGTCCGGCTGAAAGCGGTTTTACCGCAAGAGAACTGATGGCTGCCTGCCCGCCCATGTGGCGGATACCGGCAACCAGTTCTTCAACATGCGGATGGGCTGAAGCCACCGGCCCGACCAGGCCGATATGGCGGCGGTGCTTCAAACCCTCTCTGGCACTATCCAGCAGGCTTCCCAGGCTGCGGAAGCGCAAGGGGCTGAACACCTGGTTGACCAGGCAGAACCTGCACCCCCGGGAACAACCCCTCTCCACCTCAAGCATATACATGTGCCCGAACTCGGCATCAGGCGTCACTATTGAAGTATGGCAGGGTTCGGTGTCGAGGTTTTGCAGATACTGCCGCTCTACCGCATCACTGCTTGAATATCCCGGTACCAGCATACCCGGTACGCCGGACAGAGCTTCGAGGCTGGCGTGCCTTCCACAGCCGGCGCTTTCCAGCGCCTCCAGGATGGGCTCAAGCAGCACTTCTGCCTCTCCAACAGCCAGGGCATCAAAAAACGGCATCACTGGTGCCGGATTTGCCATTATGCATGCTCCCCCGGCGATGATTAAAGGATGGTTTTCGCCGCGCTCCCCGGCATATATCGGAATACCCGCTGATGCCAGAAGTGGCGGAATATTAAAATAATCGAGTTCATAAGAAATGGAAAAAGCTGCCAGTGGAAATCCCGCCAGCGGCCTGAAGGTTTCCAGGCTGCAAACCGGTTCGTTGAGGCCTTCATAAAAAACCCGTTCGGCCAGGGCAGCCTGCCGGGTATTCAGCAGGCGGTAAAGCTGGTGCACTCCCAGGTTGGACATACCCACCCGGTAGCTGTTGGGGTAAACGACAGCTACCGGCAGGCGTCCGCCGGGGTCCTTGACAATGCTACCCTGCTCGCGGGCAAGCTGGCGGCGGTACTTCTCCCTCAGAGTGGATTTACTGGCTGCCATGTTTTAGATTTGAGGGCTGCTTCCACACTCCGCGCAAGAATCTGCCGTCGATGGAAATAATCTTATCGGCTACCTTGCGCAGCGGCACCGAAGTATTTTCACTGCCGAACAGGGTTATTTCCACATGTTTACCAGCGTTTTTCACCGCCTGCAGGGCATAAACAAAGTCACTGTCGCCGGCCACCAGCAGGGCGGTGTCGTAATTATCCGAATAAGCGTGTGTCAACATATCCGTTGCCAGCATTATATCCACGCCTTTCTCATACGGCGGTGTCCCGGGCCAGTTGTTGTATACCAGCCGCCCCATTTTAAGTTCGAAATAGGGAATAGCCTCTATGGTGGAGAGAAACTTCTGCTGGTCGACATACCTTTCCGGTTCCTCTTTCTGGCCGACCAGCGCATTGTAATAATAAACACGGATCAACTTCCGGTGGCCAAGTATCCGCTGGCAAAATTTACCGAGATCCATATCAGTCCTTTTAAAATGAAACTTGAGGGAATGATACAAATTGGAACCATCTACAAATATAATAACCCGTTCTGAAGCGTTTATTCTGTTCAATCCTCCTTTAATATTTCTGCCCATGATGCCATGCTACCTCAGGGTATCCAGTTCGTTTTTCAAGGCGTCTATATCGGTAAAATCCCGGTAAACGCTGGCAAAACGTATATAGGCGATTTTATCCATCAGTTTCAGTTTTTCCATTACCATATCGCCGATTATGGATGAGGGAACTTCCGCCTTTCCCATCGCCAGAAGCTCACTCTCGATCTCTTCTGCCACTTTTTCGACCGTGGCAGCCGGCAACGGGCGCTTTTCACAGGCCTTTCTCAAGCCGGAAAGCAGTTTTTCCTTGCTGAATTCTTCGCGACGCTGGTCCTTTTTAACCACGAACAGCACAACCGGCTGGAGGCGCTCATAGGTAGTAAACCGCTGGCTGCAGCTTTCACACTGCCGGCGGCGGCGGATACCTTCACTGGATTCGCGGGAATCTATTACGCGGGAATCCGGGTGACTGCAGTAAGGACATTTCATCCGTCATGCTCCACATTATGTAGGGTTGTTGGTAATACATTAGCGGTACAGGTAGTGTTTGTCAAGGATAAAAAAGAGGGGGGCTTGCGCCCCCCTCTTTCAGGTCGGGTTAACTATAGCCGTCAGGCTTATTCAGCTCTGCGGGTTCTGATGATCAGAACGATTACGGCTATGGTAAGGATAGCACCGACAGCAACGATAACCCAGATGTAGGCCGGGGTCGGCTGATCAGGCAGTGTTATGGTGGGAGTGGGTACACTGGTGACAGTCTGGGTCAGGGTTACCGCCGGGGGTACCGATACGGTAATGGTCTGCGCCGGAGGTACGGTCACAACCGGAGGTACGGAGATGGTGACATCCGGCGGCTGGGTAACGGTAATGTCAACCGGAGGCTGCGGTTCGAGCATGGTGTGGAAGTTCTGGATGGTGGTCCACGCGCTCTTCACAGTACCGTAGGATGACCTTACTCTCCAGTAATGGTTGGTATCATAAGCCAGGTCGCCGGCAGTGTAGGTGTAGCCGGTGTTGGTGGTGGAAATGCTTACAATAGTGGTTGCGAAAGCCGGATCGGTGCTCAGCTGGAAGTCATAGCCGGTAGGAGCACAACCGTCTGCCGGAACCATCCAGACGAAGGACGGGGCTATGGAAGCATCCTGCATACCCTGAACCGGAACCGAAGCAACCGGAGCCAGCAGGTAGCACTCGGTGGTCACATCATCCACAGCAGAGAGCCTGCTCTGGAGAGGCCCACCCACGCATGCCTGGACCTGTACATCGTATTCGGTTGCATAGTCAAAACCCGTAAGGGTCTTGGTCAGGGTTGCACCTGCTGCGGTGGAAGAAGCAACGGTTACGGTGGTGTAGATATCGCCATCTATCCAGATGGTGTAACAGGTGGTGCAGGCAAGAGCCTTCCAGTCTATCTTGAGATCCTTGGTAGCAGTGGATGGGCTCTTGTTAACCTCGGTAACGGTTACACCCTGAACCATGCCACTGTTGAAGTCTTCGAAAGCCCAGAGTTCATCGCCGTAGCAAATGGTCCAGGCAATGTTGGAACCGGTGGTGCCCCAGAGGCCATAGGCGCCATCAATGTCGGCGGTTTCCCAGACATTGTAGTCCGATTCGTCATCGCCGAGAAGCAGGCGGAACATGGTGGTAGCGGTAGCTTCTTCGCCTTCAAGCGATTCATAGTTCATGGTAAGGGTTGAGCTGGAAATGCTGACGGAAATGCCGGCTTCAGGCCAAACATCGGCGAAGCCGTCAGAGTAGAAAATTCCACCATTAATAACCATGTATTCAGCGGTTGCCATCGAAACATTCAAGCTGATGCGGCCAAAAGCGCCGGATTCGGCACCCTGTACCAGAATATCGCCTGCCAGGTATACACCTTCCTCAGGAACCCAAACGAGGTCGTCGCCGACTACATAGAGAATTTCACCCTGCTCGAATACACCGGAGATGACGGAGAAGGCAACAGAGGAATCAGATTCAAGGTCTTCATTCTCAATCACCCACTCGAGAGCTTCGAGATCAAGTGTGGCAGTACCGTTAGCAAATGTATCATTGTACATCTGCAGAGAGCCATAGGCCTCAGGCTGAGTGGCGGTGGAGCCTGGGATAATCTGATCGCCGATGGCGTACAGGGTGTTGTCCGGGGATACCCAGATGCCGCTGAAGCCTTCGGCTACGGCTACATCAGCGTTGGAATCTTCAACCTCGGCATAGTCGCCGTCGGAAGGATCGATCTCAACAATATAGCCGCCGTCATTGGTGGCAGCGTACAGCTTGCCATCCGGGCCGAAAGCTACAAATGTCTCGTCAGCATCGGTTATGGCATACATATCCCAGCTGGCGCCGTTGTCGGTGGATATGCCGAATTCGCCATCTTCAAGGCCGACTGCAAGCCAAACATCGTCGCCATCATCGTAGCGGGCTATGCTGCATTCAGTAAACACAGGAATGCTGTTGCTGTCGGGGGTGGTGCTTGTAATGGCGGTGCCAACCGGGCGGGTGCCCCAGTAGCCATCGGTGCCGATTACGTTGACAGTAGTGCCATCAACGACTACCCAGTCCTTGGGTTCGCCGATGGTGCCGGACGGAACGGTTCTCCAGAATTTGAAGCTGTTGCCGTCATCGGTGGAACGGTAGATTTCCCACGGATCTTCGCGGGCCATGAACATAACAGTATCGCCCTCTTCATCCCAGGAAATCATGGTGATGTCCCAGACATCGAAGTTCTCTTCGTTGTCTTTAAGCAGCCACTGCGGGCTGGCTGCGGTAGCATCGGGAGTATAGAAGATGTAAGAATCCCCATTGTATTCAACTACCATCAAGGCCGGCTGGCTGCCGCCCATGGGATCGAAAGCCAGGTCCTGGATGAACTCGATGTCCATATCCAGAAGGCTGATGCCGTCCCAGTAGTAGCCGCCGTCGGTGGAGCGATATACGCCGCCGACGCCTTCCCAACCGCTGTAATCCATTACGGTAGAGAATACGGTCTGGTCATCTTCGAAATCGGGGGACATGAACAGCTGGCCCCAGAAAGGAGCTGCCGGGCTGCGGAAAGCCTCGTCCCAGGTGGAACCGGCATCTTCGGTGATGTAAACTTCACCGCTTCCGGTATCCTGGACCATGATCACGCCGCCGGAAACCTCAACGGTTCCCAGAGACCTGTCTTCGAAGAAAATATAGCTGGAAGCCATCGGGCCGGGGCCGGTGGTGCTGGATTCGCCAGCGGCGTAGTAAAGGTTGCCGTCGCTGCCGTAATCATAAGAACTCCACCACGGCTGGGCTACGGCAACATAAAGCTGTGGATAGGCCGCGGAATAAGCCGGGTCGAATTCCATGTCGACAAACGGGGTCCAATATTCCACGTCGCTGTCGTACTGCTCGAAGCCGATTTCCTCATAAACATAACCCCAGCGGGTGGGGGCATCGGCGGAAGTCAGGATAAGCTCATTGCTTTCACCGTCATCTGAAACTGCAGCCCAGATGAGTTCGCTGGTACCGAAATCTGGCGCAAATCGAACCTCAACGGCATGGCGCCCACTATCGGTATCATCAGGAAGACCTTCATCGTTTGTGATTACATTAAGTTCATAGTCAATCCAGACTTCGAACAGGGCATCCTTGATGACAAAGACATCCAGGTCGGTAGCAACAGCGAGGTAGTTGTAGGTACCGTCAGCCCAGATGTCCATATCCCAGAGACCCAATCCCATCTCTTCGAGGCTATTGCCCGTATCGGAGACGATGGAACGCATGGGAGCCGGGGTGCCGAGGCCGGCATTGGGCAGACGCCATACTTCACCATTGGAAAGGGCTACGTAGACGTTCTTGTTATCCGGCCACATGGGGGAAACCTGGATTCTTACCGGGGTGGTATTGTCCGGGAAGTCGTAGAGGGCACTGGGGTTGTTACAGGGAATGCCGGTAAGGTTGGTATTTTTCCAGGTGAAGCCGCCGTCGGTGGAATATACAATATCCCACGTACGGGGCTTGGTTGCATGATCACCCTCATAATAGAGGGCGAGGAACATAGTGCCATCCGAAGCGATATCCATGACGCCGGGTTCGGTGTCAGGACCTAGAACGGGCATGGCAATATCATCCCAGTCATTACAACCGGGAGCAGCGGTAACGGGCACGGCAGCAAAAAAGCTCGAAACCAGTGCCAGCGTCATGCCGACTGCCAGTATTTTCTTGAATGAGTTTTTCATCGACCTTTAAATTCCTCCAAATATTTCTAACCCTCGCGGTTTTAAAAATTAACCGTCCGGGCGCACAAAGTCGGGTTTCAGGGGTTCTCACAAAGAGGTCAAAGTATTCGGGGTTCCATTTTTACGCTTTCCCTTGCGGGTGCTTATACAATAGCATCACCTCCCCTTTTACAGGATTCAACACATAATGATACCACACATTTGGAATACGTCAAGCCCTTTTTACATAATATTTTGGTTATTTTGAAAAGTTTTTTATGCCTGTTCAGGCTCGATTCGGGTGAAAACCATTTCCTGAAAGGGGTTATCTTCCCAGAGTATTGAGTTTGCCACGTCAGCCCTTCGGGCTTCCTCGCAAAGACGGAACGGTGGTCTTTACGACAACGATCCGGGAGGTCAACCCGAAACCCTAGCGACCATGCGCTCGCTATCGCGAAGCCGGCGTATGAGGTCATCGCGAAGCTTTATCCCCATTGAAAAGTTATAGCGAGACTAACATCAATAAGTCGTGGCGATCTCGCAGATTGCCGCGCCTGCCACGCAGGCTCGCAAAGACGGTTTGGGGGGTTATCGCGAAACCGTCGAACCCCCTCATCCGTCATCACGAGGAGGGCGAAGCCCGACGTGGTGATCTCGTCAGGGTAATGGTTATACAATTACCTTATGTTGAGATGAATTTTAAGCGCCTGATTAACCCTGGAGAGGTACTGGCCGGGAAGATCTCCGCGAAAACCTGTCAGCCGTTTTTTATCCAGGGTTCGTATCTGGTTAGCCTTAATTCGTGAATCAACACCCAACCCGGCAACATTTGCCGGTACTGCCACTTCAAAGGGGTATTCCTTAAGTGCAGGCTGGCCGGTTATGGGCAAAACAGTTACGGTGGAAGAGTATTGATTGTTGATATCATTCGATACTACCAGGGCGGGCCGGGTCTTGCCGGTTTCTGCACCGATAACAGGATCCAGGTTTACTTCATATATACTTCCGAAGCGTGGAAAACCAGCAGCAGTAGTCCCGGGTTTATGCTGTTGCATGGCTAACTCCACCTGACATTATTCCGGCCAGCCTTCCAGGGACGCGGTTTCCCATTCGTGTTCTTCCGCGGCATCTTCTTCAGCTAGAACCCGGTACCCTTCGACCAGGCGGTTTACCAGTTCTTCCTGTTCAACTTGCCTGAGCTTGTCACGAACGGCCATGGTTACAAAAGCACTGCGTCTGCGCCGTTCCACGCGGCTGTTCAAAGCCTGAACGATATCTTCAGGAATAGTGAAGTTGACTTTTAAGGTTTTCATTTAATACCTACTATATATACCTACTTTTGGTAAGTATAATTAAACGAACAATGAGTGTCAAATGCTTTTCGATGAGGGAGATTGCCACGTCAGCCCTCCGGGCTTCCTCGCAAAGACGATTCGGGAGGTCTTTGCCAAAACGATTTGAGAAGTCAAGCATGAGACGTCGCAACCATATCTTTGGCATCGAGAAGGTATATCTCCATTGAAAGGTCATCGCGAGACTTACATCAGTAAGTCGTGGCGATCTCGAAGGATTAAGGGGAAATATTGAACGTCTCCAGCCTGGGGATGTAGCCGTTCAGATTGATAGTACTGATCGAACCGGTAGCCATCCAGAAACGGGAAACATTCACCAGGGGCAGGTTGAGCACCTTGCAAACAACAGCAAGAATAACAAAATAATGGGTAACCACCAGCACCGTTTCATCGTTATGTCCGGCTGAAATTTTTTCCAGGGCCTTCCAACCCCGAGCCTGCACCATTGAAAGGGATTCCCCGCCGGGAGTGCAGGGTAGTTCGGCGTTTTCGTCGAGTTCGGAAACAATCTGGGAAAAACGCTTGCCCAGTTCGGAGGTCAGAATGCCTTCATAGGAACCGGCATCGATCTCCACCAGTTCGGGGATCTGCGTTATTTCCAACCCATGGGGTTCGGCGATAATGCGAGCGGTTTCCAGAGCCCGGCTGAGCGGGCTGGCATATGCCGCCGAGAGCTTTTCATTTTGGAGATGTTTGCGCACCAGTTCAGCCTGGGATCGGCCGTATTCGTTCAGGGCGATATCACTGCCGCCGCCCTGGACGCGCATGGCCTTGTTCCACTCAGTTTCCCCGTGGCGCACCAGAATGATCCTTGCCATTAATCTACCCTCTCCCGGCTGGCCGCGAGTATCAACCGCCGGCGGTGAATCGATTCCGGCTCCGGGAGCCCCAGGGCTTTGACCACCTGTTCCGGCCGGCCGGAACCGCTGCTGTCGCATTGCAAATCCATGCCTATAATAAAGGAAGAGCCGCGCTCCTGCTCAATCCACAGCCGGTTAACCTGCCGGCGTAAATCGTAACTGCGGGTCTTTTCTTCGCGCTTCTGGGTCCAAGGCAGGCTTTCCAGGTTCATCAGGCGGTCGATAGCCGTTTGCAATTCCTCCGGGCTGGAAACACCGGCTACTTCCACCAGGTATTCGGCCCGGCTCACCTGCGCCTGAAGTGCGGGGGTATTCATTGGCACGGGCATTGCCTGAACAATCCGTATACCCGGCGGCAGCTGCCGGTTAACCGCCGTCATCACGGAATGAGCCGAAACCTCCCGGGCCAGAACCACATCCATAAGTTCCGATTCGGCGGTTACTCCCAGGGGCAGAGGCGCTGCCAAATAGATACGCGGATGAGGGTTGAATCCTTCGGAATAAGCCGGTTCCAGCCCGGCACGCCGGAACGCCCGGTGCCACAGCCGGATCAAATCCAGGTGGGAAATATACTTGAGGCGGGCCTCCCTCGAAAACCTAAGCCGTAGCCGCTGCATCCTGCTGTTTGGCTTCCTGGGTTACCAGAACCTCTTCGATTTTCTTGCCTTTCATACGGGTAACCACGATTTTCAGGCCATTGTAGCGCAGCACCTGGCCCTGCCGGGGGAATTTGCCCAGAAAACTCAGGATAAAGCCGGCCACGGTTTCGTAATCCCCTTCGGGCAGGTTAAGGCCGAGTTCCGCATTGGCTTCTTCGATGCGCATGCCGCCATCGATCTGAAAGGTGTATTCATTGATAGTTTCGTATTCTTTTTCAGCCTCGGCAAGTTCATCCCCCACCGGGCCGACAATTTCTTCCATAAGGCGGCTGAGGGATACGATACCGGCGGTGCCGCCGTATTCGTCGATCACCACGCACATGCGGAAGTTGTTCTCTTTCATCTCGGTAAACAGCTCGCTCACCTTTTTGGTTTCAGGGGTAAAATAAGCCGGGCGCATGTACTCTTCCACCGGGGCTTCAAAACAGGCGCTGTCCTTGGCGATAGCCATCAGCACATCTTTTATCGAAAGAATGCCGATGATGTTGTCAAGGTTTTCCTCATACACCGGAAAGCGGGAAATGGGAGAACCGGCGTATATCTTTAAAAAATCGGTAAGGCTGGTGCCTTTTTCCACGGCAATTACTTCCATCCTGGGCACCATCACTTCGAAAACCGGATTGTCGCCGAATTCGAAAACGGCATGTAAAAGCTGGGCTTCGGATTGCTCAACGGAGCCTTCCTTGGAACCCACGGTTATCAT
>ENA-ORXD01001258-ORXD01001258.1-sediment-metagenome-genome-assembly--contig:-NODE-1258-length-22385-cov-10.832123_pt1 | contig 22385 bp, 16 predicted proteins | sample MGYA00237862_ERZ511471 | MGnify/ENA metagenome assembly ERZ511471
CAACGGGCCACGGAGGCGCAGTTTCGGCAGGGCATGGCCGAGTACGCCAAGACGATCCTCTCCGCCTTCTCCGAGGTGGAGAGCGCCCTTCTCACACGAAAGGAACAGTTGGAGAAAAGGAAGCGGATGCTGGCCCTCCTGGCCGAGGCGCGGGCAACGCAGCGGGTGGCCGAAAGGCGATACGAACGGGGTCTGGTCGATTATCTGACCGTGCTGGACGCCCAGCAGGCCCGTTTCCAGGCCGAAGAAAACCTGGTCCTGGTTGAGCTGGCCATCCTCGGCAACCGTGTGACCCTGCACCGTGCCCTCGGCGGCGGGTGGGGCGATCCGCAGGCTGCACAAACAGTGGAAGGGGAATGAGAGATGGGAAACCCCATGACTGACAATCAATCTCCCGGGGGGAGAGGAATGGAAATGGATCCGAAAGGCAAACGCCGCATTCATCTGGTTGTAAGCGTGGCAATCATCATCGCGGGAATCGTCATCATGGGTGCATTGACGGCGAGTAAATCCCGCCTTGAAAAGGTGCAGCCCTCCGTCCCGGTGCCTGTGGTTCGAGTGATGCAGGTCACGACAGGACCTCAGGTCATCACCATCCGGGGGGAGGGAACGGTGACCCCGCTGCGGGAGATCAATCTCGTCCCCCAGGTCGGCGGCAAGATCGTACGCATCTCCCCCGCCATGGTCAACGGCGGCGCATTCAGCAGGGGAGATACGCTGCTCTCCATAGATCCCGCCGATTATGAGCTGGCCGTCACCCTGGCGAAGGCGCAGGTGAAGGATGCGGAAAGCAGCCTCAAGATTATCCAGCAGGAGGCGCTGGTGGCGCAGGAAGAATGGCGGAGCCATTATTCGGACACCTCCCGTGCCATCGAAGATCCCCCGCCGCTGGTGGCGAAAGAGCCACAGCTGGAAGCGGCCCGTGCCCGGCTTGCCGCCAGCCGCGCCGACCTGGAGAAGGCCCTGCTGAACCGCCAGAGGACCGTTTTAAAGGCCCCCTTCGATGGCCGCGTCGGCAAAAAACTCGTTGATCGAGGACAGTACGTAACACCGGGGCAGACCCTGGCGACGCTCTTTTCCACCGAGGCGGTGGAGATCCCCCTGCCGCTGGAGGACGAGGCCCTCTTCTGGTTCAGCGTCCCCGGATTCACACCAGGCGGCGCCCCCGGTTCACCCGCCACCATCTCCGCCGATATTGCGGGACACGAGCTGACTTTTTCAGGGAAGGTGGTCCGTGCCGAGGGAAAAGTGGATGAAAAGACCCGGATGATCACCGTCATCGTGCGGGTCGACAGGCCATACGCCACAAAACCGCCCCTCGCGATCGGTCTCTTCGTAACCGTCGACATCAGCGGCCGGACCCTGCCCGACGCCGCCGTCATCCCCCGGGCCGCCCTCCGCCAGGGAGACATCGTGTGGGTCGTGGGTGATGAGGGCATCCTCCACTTCCGGCCGGTCAAGGTCGCCCGGTATGAGGAGGAAGAGGTGATCGTAGAATCAGGCCTCAAGGACGGTGAGATGGTCGTCTTCTCACCTCTCAAGGCCCCGACGGACGGCATGGCCGTCCGTGCGGCGCTGGAGAAGGAGTGATCATGAAGGGGATAATTGCCTGGTTCGCCGGAAATCATGTCGCGGCAAATCTGCTCATGCTGTTTCTGGTCCTGGCGGGGATATTCACCCTTTTTTCCATCAAGCTCGAGGTGTTTCCCGAGACATCTCTCGACAAGATCTCGATCACCACCGAGTATCTGGGGGCTTCCCCCGCCGAGGTGGAGGAGGCCATCACCCGCCGGATCGAGGAAGGAATCGCCGGCCTCTCCGGGATCAAGCGCATCGATTCCACGTCAAAAGAAGGGATCAGCATCGTGATCGTGGAGGTCATCAAGGGGTGGGGTGTTCAGGAACTCCTCGATGAGGTAAAGGCTGAGGTCGACCGCATCACCACCTTCCCGGACGAGGCGGAAAAACCCGTCATCAGGGAGGTGATCCAGCGGGTCCAGGTGATCGATGTCGCCATCTACGGCGATGTCCCGGATGCGACCCTCAAACACCTCGCCGACAAGGCCAAGGACGACATCACCAACCTCCCGGGTGTGACCTCGGCGGAGGTCCTGGGAACGCGCAATGAAGAGGTCCACATCGAGATCTCCGAGGAGACGCTGCGCCGGTACGGCCTGACCCTCGGCCAGGTAGCCGATGCCGTCAGACGGACGAGCCTCGACCTCCCGGCGGGAAGCGTCAAGGCGAAGGGCGGCGAGATACTGATCCGCACCAAGGGGAGGCGGTACTACGCCGACGAGTTTGCCGATATCGCCGTCATTACCCGTTCCGACGGGAGCAAAGTGACGCTCGCCCAGATCGCGACCTTAAGCGACGGCTTTGAGGATGTCGACATCTTCGCGCGCTTCCAGGGAAAACCGGCGACCATGATCCAGATCTTTCGCGTGGCGGATCAGAGTGCCCTCGATGTCGCCCGGAAGGTAAAACAGTACATCGCCGACACCCAGCCCGCGCTCCCCGAGGGGGTCGGCATTGGCTTCTTCGCCGACATGTCTGAAATCCTCCACAGCCGCCTTCAGCTCCTCCTGAAGAACATGGCGATCGGCCTGGTTCTCGTGATCCTGATCCTCGGGATGTTCCTCACCGTCAGGCTCTCATTCTGGGTCACCCTGGGAATCCCCATATCCTTCCTGGCGGGGCTGGCCACGCTCCCGTATCTGGACGTAACGATCAACATGATCTCGCTCTTCGCCTTCATCATGGTGCTGGGTATCGTGGTCGACGACGCCATTATCATCGGAGAGAACATATTCCGTAAACAGGAGGAGGGGCTCCCCCCCCTGCAGGCGGCAACCCGGGGCGCCATCGAGGTGGGGCATCCGGTGATCTTCTCCGTTTTGACCACGATGGCGGCCTTCGCCCCCCTCCTGATCGCAACCGGCATGATGGGTAAATTGATGCGCGGCATACCGATCGTGATCATGGTCGTCCTGTCCGGATCACTGATCGAATCGCTCTTCATCCTGCCGTCCCACCTCTCCGGCGGGAGACACGCTCCACCCCGGGAGGGCTCCGGGGAACGGAAAGAAAAGTGGACGGCGCGCCGTCTCCGGGCATTTATCAACGGTCCCTATCTGAGGGCGGTGGACTTCTGCGCCAGATGGAGATATGCCACGGTGGCGCTGGGGCTGGCCTTACTGTTTATAACCGTTGGGATCATCCGCGGTGGCATCGTCGGGTTCACCTTTTTTCCAAAGGTGGAGGGTGACACGCTGGAGTGTACGGTCACCATGCCCGCGGGAACCCCCCTGGAGAGAACGGCCGAAGTGGTCGGATACCTGGTGGAGACGGGCCGGAAGACGCTGGCGGAAGCAGACCGGGAACATCCCGGCCCCGATCCCCTCTTCGAATACAGCTTCTCCCTGATCGGCGCACAGGTGGAGGAACGCGGAGGCCTGGCCGATGCGGGAGCGCATCTCGCCCATATCTGGATACAGGTGCTGGAAGGAGAAAAACGGAAAGTAAGCACGGCCAGGCTGGCGGCGCTCTGGCGCCAGAACGCGGGCGCGATCCCGGGGATCGAGTCGATCGCCTTCAAGAGCGTCCTGCACAGCGCGGGGAAATCGGTCGAGATCCACCTCTCTCTGGATGAACGGGAAGCCCTCGTAGCCGCCGCCGAAGACCTGAAAGAGGAACTGAAGAGCTACCCCGGCGTCTACGATATCAGCGACAGCTTTCTGCCGGGAAAGCAGGAGATGCAGCTTACACTGAAACCGACCGCCCGGAGCCTGGGGGTGACCTTGAGCGATATCGCAACGCAGGTGAGGCACGCCTTCTACGGAGCCGAAGCCCTGCGCATGCAGCGGGGCAAGGACGAGATCAAGGTCATGGTACGCTATCCCGAGCGGGAACGAAAGTCCCCCGGATACGTCGAAGAGATGCGTATCCGCACCGCCGGCGGATCGGAAGTGCCTCTCAGCCTCCTCGCCGATGTTACGATGGAACAGGGGTACGTTTCCATCGAGCATGCCCAGAGGAGGCGTGTCATCAAGGTCTATGCCGATGTCGACGAGACGGTCGCCAACGCCAATGAGGTGCGGCAGACCGTCGAGAAAGAGTTCCTCCCGGGCCTTATCAACCGGTACGCCGGCCTCCGTTACTCCATGGAGGGTGAGGGCAAGGAGCAGAAGGAATCCCTGGCCGATGTCAAGACGGGGGCCCTCTTCGCCCTCTTCTGCATCTATGCGCTCCTCGCCGTCCCCTTCAGATCGTTCACGCAACCCTTTGTGATTATGATGGCGATTCCCTTCGGCATCGTCGGCGCGGTCATGGGACACCTCATCATGGGGATCGACATCACCTTCATCAGCCTCTTCGGGATTGTCGGACTGGCGGGGGTCGTCGTCAATGATTCGCTGGTCCTGATCCACATGACGAACCAACTCCGCAGGGATGGGGCCGACGAGCATGATGCGGTCACGCAGGCGGGGGTCCTCCGATTCCGGGCCATCATCCTCACCTCCCTCACCACCTTCGCGGGGCTCACCCCCATCATCCTGGAGAAGAGCCTCCAGGCGAAATTCCTGATCCCCATGGCGGTCAGCCTCGGGTACGGCGTCCTCTTCGCGACCTTTATCACACTGCTCCTCATCCCGAGCCTCTACCTGATCCTCGAGGATCTCCTCCGTTTCGTCGGAAGGCTCAAGGGCAAGATCATTCACCCCCGTGCCTGATGATGCACCATATTCCATCATCCCCTGCCGTCAGCGGGTGAGGGGGGCATTTACACCTTGACAGGGGAGGGTGACTTTTCTATACTCGCTGCGCCCCACGGACATTTCATTACACAGGACACCGAAAGAAGGACACAATCCATATGCCCGCACGCACGGATATAAAGAAGATACTGATTATCGGGTCGGGGCCCATCATCATCGGGCAGGCCTGTGAGTTCGACTATTCGGGAACACAGGCATGCAAGGCCCTCAAAAAGCTGGGATATGAGATCGTCCTGGTCAATTCCAACCCCGCCACCATCATGACCGATCCCGGGATGGCCGATGCAACCTATGTCGAGCCCCTCAACGCCCGGTACCTGGAGGAGATCATAGAAAAGGAGCGTCCGGACGCTGTCCTCCCCAATCTGGGCGGCCAGTCGGGTCTCAATCTGACATCGGAACTTTCCCGCAAGGGGATCCTCGAAAAATACGGGGTCCGGATCATCGGCGTCAACGTCGACGCGATCGAGCGCGGCGAGGACCGTATCGCCTTCAAGAAGACCATGGACAGCCTCGGGATCGAGATGCCGAAGAGCAAACCCGCCTACAACGTGGAAGAGGCGGAACAGATCGCCGAAGAACTGGGGTACCCGGTGGTCATTCGCCCGGCGTATACCATGGGAGGAACCGGAGGCGGGCTGGTGTACAACAAGGAAGAACTTCAGACCATCGCCGCCAGGGGGATCGCAGCGAGTCTGATCGGCCAGATCCTCGTCGAGGAGTCGGTCCTGGGATGGGAAGAGCTGGAGCTGGAGGTCGTGCGGGACGCCAAGAACCAGATGATCACCGTCTGCTTCATAGAAAATGTCGACGCGATGGGCGTCCACACCGGCGATTCATTCTGCACCGCGCCCATGATGACGATCTCCCCCGAACTACAGGAGCGTCTCCAGAAATACTCCTACGCAATCGTCGAGGCGATCCAGGTCATCGGGGGGACGAATGTTCAGTTCGCCCACAATCCGGAAACCGGACGGGTCGTAGTCATCGAGATCAACCCCCGGACATCGCGTTCCTCCGCCCTGGCCTCCAAGGCGACCGGTTTCCCGATCGCACTCATCTCATCCATGCTGGCCGCCGGACTGACCCTGGACGAGATACCGTACTGGAGAGAGGGGACCCTGGACAGGTACACCCCCTCGGGGGACTACGTCGTCGTCAAATTCGCCCGGTGGGCCTTTGAAAAATTCCAGGGGGCCATCGACGAGCTCGGGACGCAGATGCGCGCGGTCGGGGAGGTCATGAGCATCGGGAAGACGTACAAGGAGGCGCTGCAGAAGGCGATCCGGTCCCTGGAGATCAACCGCTACGGCCTCGGCTTTGCAAAGGATTTTCACGCAAAATCGCTCGACGAGCTGATGGGACTCCTGTCGAAGCCGACAAGCGAGCGGCAGTTCATCATGTACGAGGCACTGCGTAAGGGAGCCCGCGTGGAGGACCTCCATGCAAAGACCCACATCAAGACGTGGTTCATCGAGCAGATGAAGGAGCTGGTCGACCTGGAAGAGGAGATCCTCCGCTGCAAGGGGGGCACCCTGCCGGACGATCTGCTGATCCGGGCGAAGAAGGACGGGTTCGCCGATCGCTACCTTTCCAAACTGCTCGCCGTCCCGGAGGATGAGATACGCAGGCGCCGCCTCTCGCTGGACGTCGTCGAGGGATGGGAACCCGTCCCCGTCAGCGGCGTCGAGGACGCGGCGTACTATTTCTCGACCTACAACGCACCGGACAAGGTGCAATCGACCGGCAGGCGGAAGATCATCGTCCTGGGCGGGGGGCCGAACAGGATCGGGCAGGGGATCGAATTCGATTACTGCTGCGTGCACGCCGCCTTCGCCATCAAGGACGAGGGATTCGAGGCGATCATGGTCAACTGCAACCCCGAAACGGTGTCCACCGACTACGACACATCGGACAGGCTCTACTTCGAACCCCTGACCGTGGAAGATGTCTTGAGCATCTACGAGAAGGAGAAGCCGGAAGGGGTCATCGTGCAGTTCGGAGGGCAGACGCCTCTGAATATCGCCGGCGAGCTGGCCGCGGCGGGGGTGAAGATCATCGGCACCTCGCCGGAGATGATCGACCTGGCGGAAGACCGGGACCGGTTCAGGAAGATGATGGAAAAGCTGGGGATCCCGGAGCCGAAATCGGGGATGGCGAGCACCCTGGAGGAGGCCCTCGATATCGCGCGCGAGATCGGATATCCCCTGATGGTCAGGCCGTCGTACGTCCTCGGCGGGCGCGGGATGGAAGTAGTGCATGACGAGGAGATGCTGAAACGCTACCTCGCGGCCGCCGTCGATGTCACCCCGGAGCGGCCCGTCCTGATCGACAAGTTTCTGGAGAATGCCATCGAGGTGGAAACCGACGCCATCTCCGACGGAACGGATGTCTTCATCCCGTCGATCATGGAACATATCGAGCTGGCCGGCGTCCATTCGGGGGACTCGGCCTGTACGATCCCCCCCGTCAGCCTCTCTGAGAACGCGAAAGCCACCATCTCGGAATACACGGGGAAGATCGCCCGGGAATTGCACGTGGTGGGCCTGATGAACATCCAGTACGCCATCATGGATGATGTCGTCTACATCCTCGAGGCGAATCCGCGGGCCTCCCGGACGGTCCCGTTGGTCTCAAAGGTCTGCAACATATCGATGGCGCGGATCGCCACCCAGCTGATGCTGGGGAGAAAACTGAAAGATCTCCGTCTCGAGACGGCGAAGCTACGGCACTTTGGCGTCAAGGAGGCCGTCTTCCCCTTCAATATGTTCCAGGAGGTCGATCCGCTCCTCGGCCCGGAGATGCGGTCAACGGGAGAGGTCCTGGGAATGGCCGATTCATTCGGTCTCGCCTTCTTCAAGGCGCAGGAGGCCACCGGTCAGGTACTCCCGCAAGAGGGGACCGTTCTGATCACCGCATATGACGACGACAAGGACTCCATCGTCAATGTGGCAAGGGAATTCGAGAAACTCGGGTTCACGCTGAAGACCACCAGGGGGACCAAACGCTTCCTTGCAGAGCGCGGGATCGACTCCGAGCTGATACTCAAGATGCACGAGGGGCGGCCCAACATAACCGACGGGATAAAAAACCATGAGATCCACCTCGTGATCAATACGCCGAGCGGCAGGATGAGCAAGCACGACGACTCATACATCAGAAAGACCGCCATCAAATACAAGGTCCCCTACATCACCACGGCAGCCGCGGCCCTCGCCGCCGTCAGGGGGATCGCCGCCATGCGGAAAGACCACGGCCGCGTGAAATCTCTTCAGAGCTACCATGCGGACATGGGGTGATGCTCTTGAATTCTTCGCCGTGTAACTGCGAAAGAGGTGACACCCCGATTCGTGGGACCTGCGCGGGAGGATTCCCCATCCGAATATCTGTGGAGGAAAGGCCCGGGGCATGAAATTCATAGAGGAAAACTGCGGTGTGTTCGGGATATATTCAACGAGATCCTGCGTGGATGACATCTATCAGGGGCTGGATTTCCTACAGCACCGGGGGCAGGAGTACTGCGGTATCTCCACCTTCGACACGGAGATCAACCACGTAACCCATCACGGGAGGGTGACCAACCGGTTTACGGGTGAAGAGATGCGGAGCCTGACCGGCAACTGGGGAATCGGACACGTGAGCCTGAGGGACCGCCAGCCCATGAAATGGCTGACCCGCACCGGTGAGATATCCGTCGCCTTCAGCGGAAATGTGATTAATGCGACCGAACTCCTGGAAGAGATGATGAGCCGGGGAAAGTCTTTCTACAAGGGGTACGACATCGAGATCATCTCCAAGATCATTATCGAAGAAGGCGAAGGTGATATCGTCAAAGGGATATCGGCCCTCGCGGACAAGATCAACGGGTCGTACTCGCTGGTCGTCCTGACTGCGGAAGGCATTTACGCCTCCCGGGACATCTACGGATTCCGGCCGCTCATCCTCGGAAGTGATGCCGAGCGCTACGCCGTGAGCTCGGAGTCACGAGCCATCCAGAATATGGATATGGAGATCTTCCGGGATGTGGCACCGGGAGAGATCATCCTCGTCAACGACAAGGGATTCCAAGCAGTAGGACAACTCGACGCCCCGCGTACGGCCCACTGTGCCTTCGAGTGGGCATATACCGCAAGCATCGATTCGATCATCGACGGCGTCTACGTGCAGGAGGCGCGGAACAATCTCGGGGAGAGCCTCGCCCAGAGGGACATCGACGAAGGAATGGTCGCTGCGGACATCGTCGCACCTGTTCCCATGTCGGGCGTCGGACACGCGCTCGGATACCACAGGAGATCGGGGATCAGTTATCAGGATGTATTTCTCTACAACCGGTATGCCGACCGCAGTTATACCCAGATCACCCAGGTCGCCCGCGAGCGGATGGCAAAGCGCAAGCTGTCAGTTCTCCCCTACGTCAAAGGGAAGAAGGTCGTCCTCTGCGATGATTCGATCGTCCGGGGGACTCAGATCCTCAACAAGGTAAACGACCTCAAAAAGGCGGGGGCGAAGGAGATCCACGTGCGGGTTGCATGCCCTCCTCTCATGCACCCCTGTGCCTTTGGAATCTCCACCCGATCCGAGGGGGAACTGCTGGCGCGAAAGTACATCGAGACGGGCGATATCCTCTCGATGGAGCAGTTGGTGGACCTGGAGGAATGGGTCGCCCGAACGATAGGAGCGGATTCCGTCAAGTTCAACACCATGGATGCCTTTGTGGCATCCCTCCTGATTCCCCGGAAGAGTCTGTGCCTGCAGTGCTTCGACGGGATTGTTCCATCCCCATAACGAGCGCTTCTCAATCAAACGAAAGGTGCGTCATTGACAGGGGATCGACGTATTCATCAATGAGTCTCACCCCCCAGTGCAGGTGAGGCCCGGTGGATCTGCCGGTCGAGCCCGTGTAACCAATAACCTCTCCTTTATCAATGGCGGCACCCTCTTGGGCGATGGTCTTCGAAAGATGGCAATAGATTGTGAAGAGGCCGATTCCGTGATGTATGATAACGGTGTTTCCCGAGAAATACAGGTCCCGCGCCAGGACGACCTCCCCCGCGTTGGAGGCCTTGACGGGAATCCCCCGGGGCGATCGGATGTCGACTCCCCGGTGACGCGATGCGACTTCGTCATTGAACACCCTCCGCTCTCCGTATGAACCGGTTACCTCCCCTTGCAACGGCATGACGAACCCTCCATCGCACAGCCAGCGGGGAACGGATGTCTGGTATATGCGGTCAAGGAGTTCCTTCTCCCGGTGTATCCTCTGTATATCGGCAGGGGTCGGACTGGTGAAATGCCGGGCTACCCGTATCCTCTTTGAGAGAAAGGCCCCCCGCGATATTGCAAGCTTGAAGGGGATCTCTTTGGAAGTGCCCCGGATAGATTCCAGGCGGACGATCGCATCATACGTCCCCGGTTTCATGTCGACTCGCAGCGCTACCAGGGTGAAGTGCCCCAACCCTTCTCCATCCGGAACAAACGGGTACTCCTTCCCGCCAAAGGACAGCACGGCGGAACGGAGGTGCCCGGGCGAGTTGAGGCACACCTTGACCATCTCCCCCTGAGAGAGCCGGCGACATTCCGAGGTGATCCTCACCGTCCCCCCATCGATCGAACTGGTCACGGAAACGGCATAGGGACAGCCGGGATACAGCACCAGCAAAAGAGATGTGATCAGGAAAAGGGTGATCTTCTTCATCTGAGGACCTTTACACCAAAAGCGCGCAATTTTCAAAGGAGATGCACACATTCCCCCTTTTCTTGAGGGCCCCATGCGATTTTGTCTTATTCTCCCCACCGGCCGGGAGATGTAAAATCCGGGTCACCCTTTTCTGCGCGGCCGTCAGCGCCCATAAAAAGATGGACAATCTCCGAAACATCTACTATGGATGACAGCATGTGAAACCCGATGCGCGGAGAGAGGTCGTCTTCGGTCCTGACATTTTCTGTTTCATGTTGCGGATGGATATGGTAAAAGCCTGCCGGAGAGGATGGATACTCCCCGGAGCCATCGATAACGTACCGGCAGGGCCGAGCACGGTCCGGGAACGATCTAAGAAAGTCGAGAGGAAGCTGTCATGAAAAAATGTTCGTTGCTGTTGATTGCGATAGCTGGCACCATCTTGCTGTCGGGCTGCCCTGCCGCTGTCGTTGGCGGCGCAGCGGTTGGTGGAGGAACAGGCGCGTACTTTTACATCAACGGCGAATTGAAGACCGATTATCCCTATTCGTTCGACAAGGCATGGAGCGCCTGTGAAAAAACGGTGGCCCATATGAATGCGACCGACGTGTTTCCCGAGAAGGAGATCAGCAAGGGAACCATCCAGGCCATTATAGACGGCGAGCGGGTCCGTTTCGTCGTCGAATACAAAACGAAGGATCTGACCACGGTCTCCATACGGGTCGGCGTCATTGGAAATAAATCCGCGTCACAACGTCTCCACGACAAGGTGGCGTCCTACCTGTCTGAATAAAGCATTCGCAAGGGGAAGCCCGGTCAGGGACACGCAAGAACTTCTTGCGTGTCCCTGACCGGGCACGGCGCATCTCTGATTTTCATTCAAAGAACAGAACTCACATCATGCTCAAAAAATTGCTTCTCGGAATCGCCGTAGGCCTTTTTTTTATATATCTTTCCTTCAAGGGTGTCGATCTGGAGGGCATTGTTGACGGGCTGAAGCGTGCGAAACTCGTCTTTGTCCCCCCCGTCCTGGCCCTTCTGGTCATCATACAGATGCTCAGATCATACCGGTGGGGTATCATCCTGAAACCCATCATGGCCATTGATCAGTTTTCCCTCTTCTCCGTGACCAATACCGGGTTCCTGGCCGTGGTGGCCATCCCGGCACGGATCGGTGAGCTTGCACGTCCCTATCTCATCAGTACAAAGGCCGGCATCAGCATGTCTTCGGCAATGGGGACCATCCTGGTCGAGCGCGTCTTCGACGGCCTGAGCGTCCTCACGGTGCTCTTCATCGTGGTTCTCTTTACCCCGCTCCCGCCCTGGCTGATCAGGGGCAGTTTCCTCTTCCTCTTCGTAACGCTTCTCTTTCTCGGTCTGATGATCCTTCTCGTCTTCAAGAGGGAGGCATCGCTCAGTCTCCTTGCACCCCTTCTCCGCATATTCCCCGAGGGGTGGCGCTCCAGGTTGTCGGGATTTACAGAAAACCTTATCGACGGGTTCAAGATCATTCCCCATGGCAGATCCATGTGCTGGCTGGCTTTTCTTTCCATCGTGATATGGGGAATCAACGCGGTGGTCATGTATGTCTCATTCTTCGCCTTCGGGTTTGACCTCCCGCTGTCGGCGGCCTTTGTTCTGATGGTGATCATTATCCTCGGAATTGCTATTCCGACCGCACCGGGATTCGTCGGGAACTGGCACTTTTTCTGCGTATTGGGGCTCGGGCTGTTCGGGATCGACAAGACCGACGCCCTCACCTACGCCATTGTGCTCCACTTCCTGAGTATCGGGATGATTACGATCCTGGGATTGATCTTCCTGCCTTTCAACCGGTTTTCCCTGTCTGATATACGACGCCGCTTCTCAGCCAGCCATCCTGTGTAGGGAGAAGTCCGGCCGGAAGGGCCGGATACGGCATTACCTTGAACACGGGTGCTGCAAGGGGAAGTAGCAGGCTGCCGGAGAGCCGTGCCGTGGGTGTTATTCTTTTCCCTTCATTTCATCGAGCCCGTAAGCCTTGATTTTCTTATGAAGATTACTCCTTTCCAGGCCTATCGCTTCCGCTGTCTTCTTGATGTTCCACTTGTTTTCCATGAGCTTTTTGGCAATATAGTCCTTCTCGAACAACTCCTTTGCACCCTTGAAAGAATCACCGTCATCCGAGGACTCGGGACGGATGAACCGGTGGTTTTCCTTCGACAGCGGGGGTATATCATCGGCGGTGATGGTATCCGACGGCGATGTGATCACGAGCCGCTCCATGATATTCTTCAACTCTCGGACATTGCCGGGCCAGGTGTGTTCCATGAGGATGGAAAGGGCATCGTCGGTGATCTGCTTCTCCGTCTTCGATTCCTTGCCCGAGAATTCCCTGATAAACCGACGTGCCAGGAGGGGGATGTCCTCGACCCTCTCTCTGAGCGGGGGAACTTCAAGGGGAATCACGTTCAGCCGATAATACAGGTCCTGTCTGAACCGCCCCTCCTCCATCTCATATTCCAGGTCCTTGTTGGTCGCGGCCAGCACACGGACATCGGTATCGATAATGCGCGTCCCCCCCACCCTCTCAAACTTCTTCTCCTGAAGGATCCTGAGGATCTTTGCCTGTGCCTTCAGACTCATATCGGCGACTTCGTCAAGAAAGATGGTCCCCTTGTTGGCAAGATCGAACTTCCCCCTCTTCTTCTCGGTCGCCCCGGTAAAGGAGCCTTTTTCGTGTCCGAACAGTTCGCTCTCTATCAGTTCTTCAGGGATCGCAGCGCAATTCACCTCGATAAAGGGTTTGGTAGAGCGGCGGCTCTGCCGGTGTATCGACCGGGCGACAAGCTCCTTCCCGGTTCCATTTTCGCCCATGATCAGGATCCATGCATTGGTGGGAGAGATGATCTGTATCATCTCCCTCAATTCAATAATCGCCTTGCTTTCTCCGTCGATCTCGTGCCCCTGCCCATCCTTCAGGAGCCTGTTTTCCTCCTCCAGACGCACAATATCCAGGGCATGGTTGACAACGAGGACGGTCTTATCAAGAGAAAGGGGTTTCTCCACGAAATCAAAGGCGCCCAGTTTTGTCGTCGTCACCGCCGATTCAACCGTTCCATGCCCGGATATCATGATAACCTGTATCTGGGGGTACTTTGACTTGATGCGTTTCAGGGTCTCAATGCCGTCGATTCCCGGAAGCCATATGTCCAAGAGGACAAGACTGGGAAGTTCCTCTTCGATGATGTCGAGGCACTCCTCTCCGCTCTGCACGGTCAGGACTTCGTATCCTTCATCCGAAAGGACCCCTTGCAATGACTGGCAGATACTCTCTTCATCATCCACAACCAGTATCGTCTCGTTCATGGTTCTCCTATGCTACCGGCAGTTCAATAGATACGATGGTTCCCCCCTGTACGTTGTCCATTATATTTACGGAGCCGTTATGATCGGATATAATGGAACTGACAATGACAAGGCCGAGACCCGTACCCTTCTTTTTCGTGGAAAAGTAAGGCTCAAACAGTCTCATCTTATATTCGGGAGAGATCCCGAGGCCGTTGTCCTTCACATACAACCTGATCTTCCTGTGATTCTTATCATACTGTGTGCTGATTTCAACTTCCCCGTCATGGTCCGTCGCCGATACGGCCGCCACCGCGTTATCCAGGAGATTTACCATCGCCCTCTGTATCTGACCCGCATCGATATTGAGCAGGGGGATACCGCTATCCCTCAGGAAACGGAAGGTTATGTCCTTGTGGGCATCCTGGAAGAGGATAACGGAATCCTCGACAACCGCGTTCAGATCATTGGGAGAAGGGTTCGTTTCGGGCATCCGCGCAAACTGGGAGAATTCATTGACCAGATTCTTCAAGATTTCCACCTGATCTATGATGGTCTTCGTACATTCATGGAACACGGAATCCGATTTCTCCTCGATCTTGTCCCCGTACTTCCGCTGGAGCCTCTCGGCGCTCAGCTTGACGGGCGTCAGGGGATTCTTGATCTCATGTGCGATCCTCTTGGCCGCCTCCCTCCATGCGGCGATACGCTCTGATTTCTGGAGCTGGGTGATATCCTCGAACACGGCAACGATCCCCATATAGTTGTTGTCGTCATCCCTCAGAATGGTCGCCGAGACCAGGATCGCGATCACGCTATCCCTGACTATCAGCTGCATCTGCCTTTCCACAAAACCGCCATCATTTGCGTGCAACTCCTGGAGGAGTTCCTTGACCACCTCCAGGTGTTCCGGCTTCAGGACATCCTCGTATCTCCTGTTGAGGATCTCTTCGCCGTTGATACCCAGCATTTTTTCGGCCGCCCTGTTGATGGTGCTGATCACATTATCCCTGTTTATGGAAACAACGCCGGCCGAGACGTTGCGAAGAACGGTTTCCATATATTTCCTGCGCTGCTCGAGGTCCGTGTTGGCCTGCCTCAGTTCAAGACTGCTTTCTTTAAGATCCTTCGTCATCTGGTTGAAGGAGTCGGCCAGCACCCCGATCTCATCTTCCGCGAGGACATCTATGCGGTAATCGAGGTTGCCGTGAGCCACTTCATGGGTCGCCTCGGCAAGCTCGTGGACGGGGACGGTAATTCCCTTCGCCAGGAAAAGGCCGAACCACATCGAGGAAAAAATGATCAGGAGAGTGACGATGAAGAGCGTAATGATGTAACTGATCTTTATGGGATTCTTCAACAGTTTAAGCTGCTTGTACTCCTCGGATGTCTTGGAGATGACGGCCATCTTCTCGATCAGTTCCTTGTCTATATAGTAACTGACGGCGATGACCCCGAGGACCTCCTTAGGAGTGAAGTTTGAATAGATCGGGGCTATTCCGCTTATGACATCCCCTCCTCCCACGGAGCTGACGATCGAAAGGTCCTTCCCCATGAAGGCATCTTCCAGGACCCGCGGTGAAAAGCGGGGGGGAAGAATGTCGGGATTGTCGGGATCCTTGAGAAACAACTCCTCGTCCCTGTTGTCAAAACGGACGGCTACGGATCCGAGATGAAAGTACCGCTGTCTCTGTGTCAGAAAACCTTTCAGATACTCTGACTGCTCTTTTTCATATAACTTGTTATCGGTTATCTCGGACCCGATCTGGAGCGCATAGTATTTCGCATTATCAGAAAACTTCTGATAGTAATCCTGGGCAATCTCGAGGGACAGGTTAAATGCCTTGCCCATCTTGATGTCAAACCAGCTGTCTATATTGTATGAGAGGAACTGAATGGAAACCAGAAAAAGGACGACCGTGGGTATGAGGGAAAGGATCATAAAAGCGACGACCAGCTTCGTCCTCAGTTTCGATCCCAGGATTCCCCGCCTTCGTTCAAAAACCAGCTTGGTCAGATTCCGGGCGATCAGGAATATAAGGAAGATGATCAGAATGAGATTGATATTGATCAGGCCGAATATCAGCACCTCGTTGGAGATCGGCAGGAGGACCTCCATGGTGGAGAGGTGACTTTCTATGTAGGTGAGAACGATGATAACGGCTATGACAACCAGTATAGCGATACGCTCTCTGCGGCGTTTCTTTCGTTCATCGGGATTCATCTATGTGCCACCACGCCAGACAGTATTCGTCTTCAAAGGACCCTCGCAGTTATACCGATTCACTCACGGCATGAATTCTGGCTGTAATTGTTACCACGGCAAGGACTTGTAAAAATTGAGTTCATGCATTCGACTTACCGGTTTCATTACGCCAAAGGCCCATGAAACCTGAGTCAACCACGGTTACATCGATTCGCTCCGCTCACGGTGTTAATTCGACTTACAGGTTTCATTACGCCAAAGGCCCATGAAACCTGAGTCTCATTAATATACGAAGTCTTGCCGCGCCCAGTCGGTTTCAAAATCCCACAGGGATACGAAAAAGAAGACATACTCCAGGTGCAGCGGGAGACGTACCTTGTCAAGTTTCGCCTTCACTCGCAGGTAGTATCGTTCCCCTTTTGTCAGCTGCCCCAGGGGGGTAAATGGAATGCCGTTCAGTTCGGACATCGCTGTCTTCGCCTCCGAGAACTCCTTGAACTGTTCCGGCTCTCTCCCCTCTTCGCTAAAGAGAACGTACAGGATCTTCTTTATGTTGTCGTATTTGATGGTGTGCCTGACCTCGAGGAACGATATCCTCTCATCAAACCACCAGTGCCGCTCCCGGTATAATTCCAGGATAAAGGAAAAGGTGGTCGGGATACCGGTCAGTATCGCCTCCTCCATCTTTTCCGTAAACGGGTTTTCCAGTTTGAGATAGACGAGCAGATTATCGGGTGTATTGCTTATAAGCAGATCCGTGACCTTTGCCTCCTCCGCAAATGACCGTACCGGAAGGAGGAAAAGACATACCACTATGAAAAGCCTGCAGTTGCGCATGAAACCGATTCTCCGACCTGCCGCGTTTGACAGTCCTGTAGAACGCCAAACCCCGGCGCCGGAACATACTAAGAAAAGGAGGGATAAAAAGCAAGGCTTATTTGGAGGGTAACGGATCGTGAGGGATTATCCCCCGACAAGGGGCGAAAGTTCATCCGGTGAGTCATAGGGGCGGGCATCGATAATTTCATCAAAGAGCTCCCGCTCACCGTTAAAATAGTGGGCCATCTCCCAGCACTCTCTGTGCTCTAGGAGCTTCCTCAGGAGGAGATTGTTGAGCCTGTGGCCGGAGCGATAGGCTATAAAGTGACCGATGATGGGCATCCCCAGGAGGGACAGGTCGCCGATGGCATCGAGTATCTTGTGCTTTACGAACTCATCGGAGCACCTGAGGCCCCCTTTATTGATGACCTTCTCCTCATCCAGGACGATCGCGTTATTCAGAGAGCCTCCCAGGGCAAGGCCCCGCGCCTGGAGATATTCGACCTCCTGAAGAAAGCCGAATGTCCGGGCTGCGCAGATATCACTCTCATATGCTTCACGAGAGAAGATCATGTCGTACGATTGTCTCCCTATCAGGGGGTGTCTGAAATCGATGTCATATGTGATCCTGAACTCAGGGGAAGGGAGAATGGCCGCGCTCCCCTCCTCGTCAGAGACAGAGACAGGTTCCTTGATCACCACGAATCGTTTTGACTTATTCTGAGATTCAATGCCGGCTTCCTTAAGGAAATCGACAAACGGCAGAGAACTGCCATCCATGATCGGGATCTCAAACGAGTCCGTTTCTACGACCGCGTTATCGATCCCAAGGCCGAAGAAGGCGGACAGAAGGTGCTCGACGGTCGCAATCCTCGTCCCGTTGCTTCCGAGGGTTGTCGCCAGCGTCGTGTCGGAAACATTTCTGGGATCCGCCTTGATCCCGCCGCTTCCGGGGAGGTCACTCCGGTAGAACACGATACCTTCATCGACCTCCGCCGGCTTGATGGTCATGTTTATCTTTCTGCCCGAGTGGAGTCCCACACTCCTGCAGCATATCTCTTTCTCAATGGTCTTTTGTATATACATCGTTCCCGCCTTTTGTCTGGAGGGGAGGCAATAAACATACCATGCATCCGCGTCGGGACACCGTCCGGGCGGCATCAGAGTAACAATTTGAAAATACAGCAGTTATATCTTAATAGAGGTCGGCACTACAGCCGGCAATCCGCGAGAGGTCTCACAGGAGTGTGTCGAAAAATACACACTCCTGTGTCAGGATTCTTTGTAATACCTCTCCTTTTCGCTATAGATGCACCCACAATACTGCTGTCGATACATCTTCATATCTCTGGAGATCCTGATCCCCTCTTTCCAGCCTTCCCTAAAATCATGGTAATAAAAAGCTACATCGTATTTTTTCCCGAGGGCCCCTCCCATCTCCTTGAGACGGCTGTGATCCTGAAACTTGCTGTAGAGCAATGTTGTGGTGAACCCGTCAAATTTGCCCTTCCTCGCGATGCGCGCGGCATATTCCATACGCATGTGATAACAGTATTCACATCTCGCTCCTTCCCGGAAGGCCACGCCTCTCAGAAACTCCTCCATAGGATACTCGTCGAACCTGATCAGGCGCATGGCCACATCTTCAGCGTATGCTGCCAGCGTTTCGAGTCTCCTGACATACTCGGTGTACGGCTGAATATTCGGATTATAGAAGAGGCCGACAACCTCATGACCCTCATTCCTCAATACATCGAGGGGATAGATTGCACACGGCGCACAGCAGATGTGGAGCAGTATCTTCATCATCACAACCAGGCCGGATCAGGCAGACTCCGGAGCCGATACCAACCGAATAGTTCCCGCAGGAAACCCTCTCTCAGAACAGCTCCTCCTGTTCTTTCGAAACCCACGTCTTCCCGAAGTGCTCATACGCAAGCCGTGTCGCCACCCGTCCCCGTGTCGTGCGATGGATGAATCCTTCCTGGATGAGATACGGTTCATAGACATCTTCAATGGTATTCTTTTCTTCGCCTATTGCGGAGGAAAGGCTGTCGATACCGACCGGTCCGCCGTCGAACTTCTCAATGAGAGTGAGCAGGATAGTCCTGTCCATACAATCGAACCCCCGGCAGTCCACTTCGAGCATCTCCAAGGCATCGACAGCGACATTTCCCGTAATGATTCCATCCGCCTTCACCTGGGCAAAATCGCGGACCCTCTTGAGGAGCCTGTTTGCTATCCGTGGAGTCCCCCGGGAGCGGCCGGCTATCTCGGGCGCGCCGATATCATCGATGGGGATGGACAGGATATCGGCCGATCTTCTGATAATGACCGCCAGCTCATCCGGCGTGTAGAATTCGAGCCTGAAACTCATGCCGAACCGGTCCCGCAGGGGCGATGTCAGGAGTCCCGCCCTGGTCGTGGCGCCCACCAGGGTAAAGCGGGGGATCTCCAGTTTCATCGAACGCGCGGACGGGCCCTGACCGATCAGGATGTCGATGTGGTAATCTTCCATCGCAGGATACAGGATCTCCTCCACGACGTGCGGAAGACGGTGGATCTCATCGATAAAGAGGATGTCATGCTCTTTCAGGTTCGTCAGGATGGCGGCCAGATCTCCGGGACGGTCGATGACCGGGCCGGAGGTTACCTTGATATCGACCCCCATCTCCCGTGCCATGATGTACGCCAGTGTCGTCTTTCCAAGCCCGGGAGGTCCGCACAGGAGCACATGGTCGAGCGCCTCTCTTCTTCCCCGCGCCGCTTCCATGAAGATGGAGAGATTCTCCTTTATCTTTTCCTGACCCACGTACTCAGAGAGGGTCCTGGGGCGCAGGGAATATTCGAATGCCTCCTCTTCGCCGAACCGGTCAGGATCAAGTATCGGTGTCTTCATACGAGTCACTACTCACATTCGCTCAAGACAACAGGCAACGAAAGCCTCCCCGGGGCGGGTTACCCCGACAAGACCTTCAACGCCTCCGGCAGAAGAACTTCCAGAGGCACCTCTATCCCCTCTTCCGCGCATACTCTGTCGATGGCCTTTTTTGCGATGCTGTCTTTGTATCCCAGATTGACCAAGGCGGACAGCGCGTCCTCTTTCATGACCGCATCAGGGGAAGCAGCCGGCAACTTCCCGGAGATCACTGTGCCGACCTTGTCTTTCAGTTCAAAGATTATCCTCTCGGCCGTCTTTTTCCCCACTCCCGGTATGCCGACCAGCCTGCCCAGATTCCCGCCGGATATTGCCTCCGACAACTCCTCCGGTGAGATGCCGGACAGGATATTGATGGCCAGCTTCGAGCCGATCCCGGAGACCGATATCAACAGCCGAAACAGTTCTTTCTCAGAGTGATCAAGAAAGCCGAAGAGCTTTACCGCATCCTGTGCCACTTGGGTATCGATGACAAGGTGTACCGGACTGCCGGTATCGGGAAGCCGGTAAAAGGTACCCAATGGGACAATCACTCCATAGCCTACGCCATGGACATCGATGACAACATGGTTGGCGGCTTTGTGAACCAATATCCCCTGTAAGCTCGCAATCATCTAGACGGGCACCTCTCTCGAAAAGTGGGCGTGACAGATGGCAATCGCAAGGGCGTCTGAAGCATCAGGGGGCGGAGGCTCCCGGAGGGCCAGGATGGCTTTCACCATATGCTGTACCTGCGCCTTTTCGGCCCGTCCATACCCCACTACCGCCTTCTTTACCTCAAGGGGGGCGTATTCATACAGGGGAATATCCCTGTGGGATGCCGCCAGGATCGCCACACCGCGGGCCTGCCCGAGCTTCACGAGACTCTTGACATTCTTGCCGTAGAATATATCCTCAATTGCTACGACATCGGGTTGATATTCGTCTATTATCTTCGCTAACCGGTCATAGATCTTCCTGAGGGACGCCGACAGGGGCTCTCCTCTCTTCATCCCGATCTCACCACATCCCCTGTAGGCAATTCCCCGGCTCCCCTTTTCAACAATTCCATACCCCGTCGTCTGCGTACCCGGATCAATACCCAGAATTATCATAGTGAGAGCGCCCCCGCGGGTACCGGAAACCGTCAACTGAGTTTTTCCATTATTTCGTCAGGTATGTCAAAATTTGCGTATACATGCTGAACATCATCATTATCTTCCATCTTCTCCATCAGCTTCAGCATCTGTGCCGCCTTTCCCTCTTCGAGCCTGACGGTATTCTGCGGGATCATGCCGATCTCCGCAAGAAAATAGGGAACGCCTGCTTCATCCATGGCGGATCTGACATCTTCGAAAGCTCCAGGCTCGGTAATGATCTCATATTCACCCTCCTGTTCCGCCACGTCTTCGGCCCCCGCCTCCAGTGCCAGTTCCATCAGACGGTCTTCGTCAATAGCACCTTTGCCGATAACGATACTCCCCTTTTTCTCGAACATCCAGGCCACGCAGCCGTTCTCCCCGAGATTTCCGCCGTGTTTTGAAAAGATATGCCGTATCTCGGAAACGGTCCTGTTCTTGTTGTCGGTCATAACCTCGACAAGAACGGCGACCCCTCCCGGGCCATACCCCTCATACACCACTTCCTCGTACGCCGCGGCCCCTTCCAGCTCTCCCGTTCCTTTCTTGATGGCCTTCTCGATGTTATCCTTCGGCATATTCTCAGCTTTGGCCGCTGCAATCGCCTGCCGCAGGCGCGCATTCCCCTCGACATCTCCACCTCCGAGACGGGCCGCAAGGGTAATCTCCTTTGTGAGCTTGGTAAAGATCTTTCCCCGCTTCGCATCGGCGGCGCCCTTCTTATGCTTGATGGAACTCCACTTTGAATGACCTGACATATACTTAAATCTCCTCAGAAACTACGGATAATTTCAATCGGGCCGCGGTATCGCCTCCCGCAACAGATCCCCGTCCGCGGTCACCGGATACAACGCTTCGGGGAATGTAACACAGTGAAATACTCCGTGCAAAATAAAAAAACCCCCCACCTGAGGGTGGGGGGCAAAAATAATTTCGGCGGCGTCCTACTCTCCCACACGTTAGCCGTGCAGTACCATCGGCGCTGAAGAGCTTAACTTCCGTGTTCGGGATGGGAACGGGTGTACCCTCTTCGCTATCGCCACCGAAAATCGGCACAATACGTAACAACCACATCTGCGCGATATCTTGAGCTGAGTAATATCAATAAAATATGGGTAAGCCTCACGACCGATTAGTATCAGTAAGCTGAGTACGTTACCGTACGTACACCTCTGACCTATCAACCTCGTAGTCTCCAAGGGGTCTTCAGTCTTGATGTCTCCATCAAGAGGGATATCTTATCTCGAGGGGGGCTTCCCACTTAGATGCTTTCAGCGGTTATCCCGTCCGAACATAGCTACCCAGCGGTGCCGCTGGCGCGACAACTGGAACACCAGAGGTTCGTCCATCCCGGTCCTCTCGTACTAGGGACAGCTCCTCTCAAATATCCTACGCCCACAACAGATAGGGACCGAACTGTCTCACGACGTTCTGAACCCAGCTCGCGTACCGCTTTAATTGGCGAACAGCCAAACCCTTGGGACCTTATCCAGCCCCAGGATGCGATGAGCCGACATCGAGG